>ENA-OURQ01000025-OURQ01000025.1-human-gut-metagenome-genome-assembly--contig:-NODE-25-length-152842-cov-24.024020_pt1 | contig 152842 bp, 161 predicted proteins | sample MGYA00242105_ERZ508999 | MGnify/ENA primary metagenome ERZ508999 (study PRJEB26280, sample SAMEA2338771) | human gut metagenome | biome: human gut; feature: human-associated habitat; material...
AGGCTATAGTAAAGAGCTATGGCGAAGAGCCGGAGGCGGTTTTGGAGAGTGCGCTTAAGGCTGCGAGCGTTGTTGTCATCGGACCGGGAATGTCGGTTAATGAATTGTCCAAAAGAGTTACAGCCTATGTACTTTCACATGCAGAGGTTCCGGTTATTGCTGATGCAGATGCTCTTAATATTATATCGGAGAACACTGATGAATGGCTGGCAAGGAAATGGACAGGAGGCAGGGCTTTTCCGCTTGTTATCACACCTCATGTGGGTGAGATGAGCAGGCTGACCGGAGACAGCATCAAGGCAATAGCAGCGGATATACGGCATTATGCACTTGAATTTGCAAAGCGATATGGAGTATACTGTGTGCTTAAGGATGCAGTGAGTGTTGTGGCTTCGCCTGACGGCGAGGTGTTTTTAACTACCTGTGGAAACCCGGGAATGGCTACGGCAGGTGCGGGCGATGTACTTACAGGTATTCTTGCAGCCGTTAATGCGTGGGTGCAGGACAGCTTTTTTGATAGAATTGCTGTCGGAGTGCAGCTTCATGCAATGGCAGGTGATGCGGCGGCGGGCAGACTTGGAGAACATTCGGTCATGGCGCGGGACATTATTGACTCGATACCTGAACTGCTTAAGTGAGCAGGCGTTGACATGAATTGGAGGCATAATTTATAATGGATTTAGATAGTTTTACAGGCGGGTATAACCGGGCATATGCTGTTGTGAATATTGAGGCGGTACGCAGAAATATTTTAAAAAGCAGGGAATTTCTGCCTGAAAATACGGGGATAATAGCGGTTATCAAGACGGATGCGTATGGTCATGGGGCAGCTAAGGTGGCGGATGCGGTGAAGGATATCACAGCAGGATTTGCCGTGGCAACAATAGATGAAGCCGTTGAACTGCGTGAAGCCGGAATTACCTCACATATAATTGTTCTTGGATATATTTCACCGAGGGAATATGCGGCAGCGATTGAACATGATATAATTTTGTCAATGTTTGATTATAAGCAGGCCTGTGCTCTCTCGGAGCTTGCGGGAACAATGGGGAAATGCGGCAGATGTCATATAAAGATAGACACAGGAATGAACAGGATTGGTCTGCCGGCAAAGCACCCTGATGACATCATTCCTACAGTGGATGAGATAGAAAGGATAAAGACTCTTCCTAATCTTATATGTGATGGTATTTTCATGCATTTTGCTACGGCGGATGAGGCAGATAAGACCAAGGCAAAGAAGCAGTATGACAATTTCTGCCTTGTTCTTGATGAGCTTAAGAAGAGAAATATAGATTTTACATATAGACATTGTTCCAATTCGGCGGCAATCATTGATATGCCTGAGTGCACCTTCGAGTGGGTGCGTCAGGGAATCACATTGTATGGGTTAAGACCGTCGGATGAGCTTGTACATAATATTGAACTGTACCCTGCTATGGAGCTTAAAAGTCATGTTGTGCATATAAAGACAATACAGCAAGGGGATGAGGTAAGCTATGGAGGGGTATATGTGGCGGACTCACCGAGGCGTATAGCAACGGTTTCAATAGGATATGGTGACGGCTATCCTAGACAACTCTCTGATAAGGGCTATGTACTTATAAGAGGCATTAAGGCTCCGATTGTCGGCAGGGTGTGTATGGATCAGCTGATGGTTGATATTACCGACATTCCGGATGTGGAGCTTGAGGACGTGGTGACACTGTTCGGACATGATGGGAATGCAGTTATTACGGTTGATGAGCTGGCAGACCTGTGTGGACGGTTTAACTATGAATTTGTATGTGATATAAATAAAAGGGTTAAGAGGATATATATTTAAAAAGAGAATTTTTATTGAATACACTTCCGCAAAATATGGAAATACTTATTGTGTAGTGCTGATGAATTATTGAAAATAGGCAATACAGGACGGAGTGTATAATATGATAATTAGACGAGGGGATATATATTATGCTGATTTAAGACCTGTTATCGGTTCGGAGCAGGGAGGAATAAGACCTGTGCTTATAATACAGAATGACACCGGGAATAAGCACAGCCCGACTGTAATATGTGCGGCCATAACCAGCCAGATGCATAAATCCAAGCTGCCGACACATGTGGAGATAGATTCCTCGAGATACGATATAATCAAGGATTCGGTTATTCTGTTAGAACAGCTCAGGACGATAGACAAAAAGAGACTGAAAGATAAGGTATGCCATCTTGACAGCGAGATAATAAAGAAGGTAAATCAGGCACTTTTAGTAAGCCTTGAGCTTGATACATAGGCTACAAAACGGAAAAAAGTCAAAAAAGAGCAAAATACATTCAAAAAATAGTTGAAATATGTTTTAAGATATATTAAAATGAACAGAAGATTGATTATTCCAAGGAGGTATACCTATATATGGTAACAGCAGGCGATTTTAGAAACGGCATGACAATACAGATGGACGGTTCAATCTGGCAGGTAATCGAGTTCCAGCATGTTAAGCCAGGTAAGGGATCACCATTCGTTAGAACTAAGCTTAAGAATATTATCAATGGCGGTGTTGTTGAGAATTCATACAACCCTACTGCTAAGTTTGATTTAGCTCATATTGATAAGTCTGAGTATCAGTATCTTTACGCTGATGATGATTTCTATCATTTCATGAATACAGAGAACTATGAACAGATTCAGCTCACTAAGGAGACAGTCGGTGATTCTCTTAAGTTCGTTAAGGAGAACGAGATGGTTAAGCTTCTCTCTCATAACGGAGATGTATTCGCTATCGAGCCACCTCTTTTCGTTGAGCTTGTGATCACAGAGTCCGAGCCGGGCGTTAAGGGTAACACTGCTACAGGCGCTACTAAGCCGGCTATCGTTGAGACAGGTGCTAAGGTTATGGTTCCTCTCTTCGTTGAGCAGGGTGAGAAGATTAAGATTGATACACGTACAGGTGAGTATCTTTCAAGAGCATAATCCTGACAGATTGTTATGCGGAAGAAGATTTAGTATATCTTCTTTCGTATAACAATAATGTTTTCTTAATTACAACTCTTTATTTAGTTTTAATTTTCATTTTGATTCTTTTTATTCCCAATATTAGTTTAACAGCTACATATTTTAATTGATATATTTTGCAGGATACAGCGGATAAAATTACTCCGGTGTTGAACATTGCTTTTAGCGGAATAACCTTTGATTGCCTGTCAAAGTTTATTTATAGAAAGGAAATTGAATATGAATTATCAGGATTTTTTAAACGCAGTGGTGGATTGCGTAAAGAAAATAGTCGGAAAGGAGGCTGAGGTTTTTATTCACCGCGTAACTAAGAATAATGGAATAGTTTTAGATGGGATTGTGATAATGACAAGGCATAGTAACTTTTCACCTACTATATATCTTAATGCATATTATACGATGTATTTGTCGGGATGTGAGGTGGATGAGATAGCCGGAAAGGTCTATAAAATATACGTTGATAACTGCCAGACAGTGAGTATTCCGTCGGATTTTTTTGAGGATTTTCACAGTCTTGAGAAGAATATAGCGTTCAGGCTTGTGAATTGCGATAAAAATAAGGAGCTATTGGAAAAAATACCACATAGATGTTTTCTCAATCTTGCGATAGTGTATTTTGCAGTGATAGATAATGTCGATAACGGCAGGGGAATTGTGACGATATACAATAACCATTTAGAGCATTGGAAGGTTGGTGAGGAGTTACTTTATAAGCTTGCAATGAAAAATACACCGGTACTTTATCCGGCAGAGCTGAAACCGATGAATCAGGTGGTTTCGGATATGATTCTTAAAGAGGACAGGGATATAGATGTAGATACACTTATTGCCCATGTGGACAGCATGAATGAACAGTTCCCGATGTATGTGCTGACAAATACATATAGGAGTTATGGCGCCTCCTGTATGTTGTATGATGGTCTTATGAGAAAGCTGGCATTGCGCATGAACACGGATTTTTATATTATTCCAAGCAGCGTTCACGAGCTTATACTTATTCCTGTGGCTGAGGATATAACAAGGGACGACCTTGACGATATGATAAAATCCATAAACAGTACGGAAATTTCAAAGGAAGAGGTGCTCTCAGATACCTCTTATATTTATACAAGGGAGAATGGTTTTGAATAAATTTACAGAAAGCATAACTTGATTTTAGCAAATAAAAAAATGCACCTGGAGGGAATCGAACCCACGACAACCCGGCTCCGGAAACCGGTGCTCTATCCACTGAGCTACAAGTGCAAAACCTACCTACCTATAATATACTAAAAAAAATATTTTAGCAATCTTTTATTTCAATATTTTCATATCTGCTTTTTTCTGTTACAATAGTACACATGGATAACAATGAACAATCAATAAGAATTAATAAATATATAAGCGCAAGCGGTTATTGTTCAAGACGCGAGGCGGACAGGCTTATTGAGGCCGGCAGAGTCCGTATAGACGGGGTCGTTGCAGTGACGGGAAGCCGCGTGAATCCCAAAATGACAGTGACAGTTGACGATACGGAACTTAACATGGCTGAGGACAGGGTTGTCTACGCACTTAACAAGCCGGCGGGATACATAAGTTCCCTGTCCGACGAGCAGGGACAGGGAATATCATGTTTTATTCCGGACGGAATGAGGCTGTTTCCGGTCGGGAGACTCGATAAAGAATCTGAAGGACTTATGCTTTTAACCAATGACGGAGAATTGATGAATAACCTTCTGAATGCAGCCGGCGGACATGAGAAAGAATATTATGTAACCGTTGACAGAAAAGTAACTGACATATTCCTTAAGGCATTGGAAAGCGGTGTTAAGATCAATAACCGTGCTACGGGAGCGAAGGTAATCACAGCACCGTGCAGGACACGGAGAATATCGGATAATACATTTTCGATAATACTTATACAGGGACTCAACAGACAGATAAGGCGTATGTGTGGGGCACTCGGATATGGCGTGGTCAGGCTTAGGAGAATGCGTATAAAGAATATATGTCTTGGTGATCTTAATGAAGGATGTATAAGGAAACTTTCCGATGAAGAGATCATCGGACTTAATAAATAACCGGAAGGTATAAGTATGAACAGATCAGACAGAATTAAAGAACTGGTTGATACACTTAATAAAGCAGCTAAAGTGTATTATTCCGGAACAGATGAGATAATGAGCAATCTGGAATATGACAAATTATATGATGAACTTAAGGCACTTGAAGATGAGACAGGCATCGTTCTTGCGGGAAGCCCTACGCATAAGGTCGGATACGAGACGTTAAGCGAACTGCCCAAAGAAGAACATGAGCGCCCGATGTTAAGCCTGGATAAGACTAAATCAGTCGAAGAACTCGCTGCTTTTGCGGGAACTCATAAGTCCCTTCTTTCGTGGAAACTTGATGGCCTTACGGTCGTGGTGACATATCGTGACGGTGAGTTATATAAGGCTGTAACGCGCGGAAACGGATATGTCGGCGAAGTTATAACACCTAATGCGAGAGTTTTTGTGAACCTTCCGGCGAAGATTCCGTACAAAGGTGAGCTTGTCATAAGAGGTGAAGCAATAATAACATATTCGGACTTTGAACGCATTAACCGGAGCATTGAAGAAGACGAGAACAAATATAAGAATCCGCGTAATCTGTGCAGCGGTTCCGTAAGACAGCTTAATAACCGGATAACGGCAGAACGTAATGTGAGGCTTATTGCATTTGCGCTTATAAGAGCGGATGGTGTAGATTTTGGTAATTCCAGGCAGAAACAGTTTGAGTGGCTTAAAGGCCAGGGTTTTGAAGTCGTAGAATATAAGATTGTTGATGAAACAAGTGTCGCAGATGCTGTAGAATACTTTTCAAAAGCAATTACAGACAATGATTTTCCGTCTGACGGGCTGGTACTTTTATATGATGATATTGCATATGGCGAGTCACTTGGAACAACGGCTAAATTCCCGCGTAATGCCATAGCTTTTAAATGGGCTGACGAAATGGCAATTACCAGACTGAAATGTGTGGAATGGTCGGCATCAAGAACCGGTCTCATTAATCCGGTTGCGGTTTTTGAACCTGTAGAACTTGAAGGAACGACGGTTTCAAGGGCGAGCGTCCATAATGTAAGTATAGTCAGGGAACTTAAGCTTGGATATAACGATGAAATTAAAGTATATAAAGCGAATATGATCATTCCGCAGATAGCAGAGAATATTACGGGAAGCGCAACAATAGAAATTCCAAAGGTGTGTCCTGTATGCGGCGGCCTGACGGGCATTAAGAAGGCTAATGACACGGAATCTTTATATTGTCTGAACCCGGACTGCCAGGCTAAGCATATTAAGCGTTTTGAACATTTTGTATCAAGAAATGCACTTAATATTGACGGAATATCTTCGCAGACATTGGAGAAATTTATTGACCGTGGCTTTATAAAGAACTATACTGATTTATACCATCTGAATAATTATGAAGATGAAATAGTCGGAATGGATGGTTTTGGAAGAAAATCATATGATAATATAATAGAATCGGTGGAAAAATCGCGCACTGTTACGCTTGACCATGTTATATATGCACTGGGAATCGGCGGCATAGGACTTGCTAACGCGAGACTTGTCAGCAGACATTGTAACGAGGATCCGGAGACTGTTGCAGATATTACAATTGAGGAACTTATGTCCATTGATGGCATCGGTGACGTTCTGGCACAGTCATTCAGGGAATATTTTGATGACGTTAATAACCGCAGGCTTTACAATGAACTTCTTGCGGAACTTAAGCTTCAGAAAGAAGTCAGGGATACTTCATCACCGGTTGCAGGAAAGACCTTTGTCATCACAGGCAGTGTAAATCATTTTACAAACAGGGATGAACTAAAGGCGTTTATAGAGACACTTGGCGGTAAGACCACCGGCAGCGTATCAGCTAAGACGGATTATCTCATTAATAATGATGTGACGAGTAATTCGTCCAAGAATAAGAAGGCAAGAGAACTCGGTATTCCGGTTATTTCGGAGGAAGAGTTTATTAAACTTACAGGGAGGGATTTTTAATGCCCATAAGGACACAGAATAATCTGCCGGCTAAGGCAGTTCTTGAAAACGAGAATATATTTGTTATGGATGAAGACAGGGCTATATCACAGAATATACGTCCTCTTGAAATCCTTATACTGAATCTCATGCCGCTTAAGGAAGATACGGAAGTACAGCTTCTGCGCGCATTATCTAACACTCCTTTGCAGATAAATATTACATTTCTGCAGACGGCGACATATGTATCGACGCACACGGCAGCTTCACACCTGAACCAGTTCTATCTTACATTTGACCATGTTAAGAACAGAAGATTTGACGGAATGATCATTACGGGTGCTCCGATAGAACATCTTGATTTTGAACAGGTTGACTATTGGAATGAACTTACGGAGATCATGGATTGGACGAAGACGAATGTTACTTCGACATTTCACATATGCTGGGGGGCGCAGGCCGGATTATATTATCATTTCGGGGTCCGCAAGGTATGGCTGGATGAGAAGATTTCCGGCGTATATCTGCACAGGGTTCTTAACAGGAAGAATCCGCTTGTCAGAGGATTTGATGATGTCTTTATGGCACCGCATTCAAGACATACGGCATCATCTCCTGAAGATATCAGAAAATGTGATGACCTTGTAATTCTTGCAACATCCGATGAAGTCGGCGATCTGCTTGTAATGAAGAAAGACGGAAGCCAGATATTTGTGCTTGGACACCTTGAATATGACAGGCTGACGCTTGACCGTGAATATAAGAGGGATCTGGCCAAAGGCCTTAATCCCAAAATTCCGGATAATTATTACACGGATAATGATACACAGATAAGACCGTACCTTACATGGAGGGCAACATCTAACTGCCTGTACAGCAACTGGCTCAATTACTTTGTATACCAGATTACACCGTATATTTTGTAACACAGGAGAAAATTATGCAATATAAATACATATTTTTTGATCTGGACGGTACACTTACCGATCCGGGAATCGGAATAACCAATTCGGTAATGTATGCTCTTGACAAATTCGGGATACATGCCGACCGTGAGAACCTGTACTGTTTCATAGGTCCGCCGCTTGTGGATTCGTTTATGGAATTTTACGGTTTCCCCGAAGACAAAGCCCGTAAGGCAGTTGAATATTATAGGGAATATTTTTCGGTAACCGGCCTGTTTGAGAATAAGGTATATGACGGAATGGAAGATGTTCTGGATAAGCTTAAATCGGCCGGACACAAGCTTTATGTGGCAACGTCCAAGCCGAAAGTGTATGCAGACCGGATACTGGAGAGATTTGATTTAAAGAAATACTTTGAATATGTTGCCGGAGCAGATCTTGAAGGACATAAGTCATCCAAGTCGGATGTTGTTAAGGAAGCAATGGAAATAAGTCATGCATCATCTGATGAAATTCTTATGATAGGTGACCGCAAACATGATATAATAGGCGCAAGGGATAACGGAATCCGGACGGCTGCTGTACTGTACGGGTATGGGAACCGGAAGGAATTTGAAGAGGAATGTGCGGATTATATACTTGATAAAGTTGAGGATATATTACAATTCAGATAGTGAAGAGGTGAATTTGAGTGAAAAATGTTTTTTTAACCGATTTAAAAGAAGGAATGGTATTGGGAAGAGACCTGGTGACGTCAGCGGGAATAATGATTCTTCCGGCAGGAGTTGTCATTACGGCTCCGATTATAAAACATCTTGAAACACTTGGAGTTGTGGCAGTCAGCATAGACGACAAAGCTAAGGTGGAAGAAAAAGAGCTGGAGCCTGCAGAACCGGAGGGCACTACGGATGAACGCAAGGCAGGATTTGAAGAATTCAGCCATAAGTACATTGATGCAAAGGACAGTCTCAATAATACTTTCGGTAAAATGATTAATAACAACATTGACAAGTCTGATGTTGAAGAGATAATTGATAAGAGCTGGAACATGCTTGGCACGGAATATAATTCATACAACATGTTAAATATGTTATACTCAATGCACAATTATAGTGATACAACATATATGCATTGCATGAATGTCGGAATGATTGCGTCGCTGATAGGCAAATGGCTCGGCTGGAAAGAAGAGGACATTAAGATACTTAATGCGTGCGGAATGTTTCATGATATAGGCAAACTTCTTATACCCAAGGAAATTCTTGATAAGCCGGGAAGGCTCACACTCAGTGAATATGAGATAATGAAATCTCATACGATAAGAGGGTATCAGCTGATTAAGGAATGGGAACTCAATGAGCATATTGTAAATTGTGCACTTATGCATCACGAAAGGTGCAACGGATCGGGATATCCGTTTGGAATCACCGGTGATAAGATAGATGAATATGCCAAGATTATTGCTATTGCGGATGTTTATGAAGCTATGACGGCAAACAGGGCATACCGTGGTCCGATATGCCCATTCGATGTTGTTGCCCAATTTGAGGACAAAGGTTTTGATCTGTATGAGACCAGGTATCTTCTGGTATTTATACAGAATATAGTCGATTCATATCTTCATACCAAAGTAAAGCTTAATAACGGTGAGACGGCAGAGATAATCCTTATCAACAAACAACGCGGTTCCAAACCGGTTGTGATAACGAGTACGGGAAGACCTGTAGATCTGTCCAAAGAGCCGGAACTTAGGATTGAAGAGGTTTGTGAGTCGTAATGCGTGACACGGTTCTGGTAAAGGCGCATATCGACAAAGCAGAATTTGCGGCCTGACTTGCAAGAAGTCCCAGAAGGTAAGCATATATTCCCATCCGTGGAATAAGGAATACAATACATATAATGGTTATCAATTCAGAAAGCATGCTGTTTAAGAGCACACGGCCGGCCTGACCGAGTGCATGCAGCATGCTTTTGTATGTTGTGTTAATAAAAATAAAAGGACATAGCCACGCCATTATTCTTATATATCCTGAAAGTTTGGGCTCGTCAAAAACATAAGCCATGATAACGGCACCGGCCGTTGTATATCCTATAATACATATAAAACCGAATGCCAGTGAGAAAACCAGTGCCATGCGGCTTGATTTAATTAATTTATCTGAAGAAGACTGTTCTTTAGCAACAGAGGGCAGTAACATCTGGGCCACCGAACCGGTTAATGTGGACGGAAAAAGAATAACGGGCATTGCCATGCCGGTCAGTATCCCAAAAATGGCTACAGAATGTTGGGCGGAATATCCGTAAACAGTCAGCATAAGCGGAATGAGAGCGGCCTCAAGACTCTGCATTCCGTGCAGGGCAAGTCTGTTTAAAGATACCGGAATAGAAGTCTTTATAATCTGTTTTACTTCGATACCGGGATGTCTGGTTGTGCGGATATTTTTGCGGCGCCTTGTTAATACAATGGCCGCACATAATAAAGCGGCTGCGATTTCTCCGCAGACAAGTCCGGCGACGCCGACGGCCGCTGTGATTTCCTCGCCTTTATTATGTGCAATATGTACAATGATATAGATGGCTCCGAGTCTTACAGCCTGTTCAAAAATCTGTGAAACTGCGGGAATAACGGTTCGCTCCTTGCTTATGTAATATGCGCATACGAGACAATGAATACATGCGAAAGGAACGGAGAAGACTGAAATACGGATTAACGGTGCAACATGCGGATTATGAAAAATATAACCGGCAATTATGTCTGCGCCCATATATGACAAAACAGTACATATAATACATAAAATCATTGACATTCCGAAACAGAATACAGCCGTGTGCCTTGCGCGCAGATGGTCCCTGGATGCTGCATAAGCAGCACAGAAACGTGATACGCATACTTCCGGACCTGCAATTCCTATGGCATAACATACGGCTGTAACCGGCATTATAAGCTGGTAAAGTCCCATTCCGGCGGCACCGATGCTTCTTGAAAGAAAAATCCTGCAGCCGAAACCGAAAATTTTTGTTAATACCCCGGCTAAAGTCAGTATAAGAGTTCCTTTGATGAAAGTTTTTCTGGACATAATGATTCACTGGTCTTTTTTTAACATCATATGAGAGAATAGCATATTATATTAATAAGAAATAATATAACGGTACTGATATGAGCATATATCTTGACAATGCCGCGACGACTCCGCTTATGCCGGAAGCCGCGCAGGCAATGAAACGGTATTACTCGGCGGATTTCTATAATCCGTCGGCATTATATTCAAAGTCCAGGCACGTCCGTGATAAAATAGAAGAGGCCAGAAGTGTGATAGCGGGACTTATAGGAGCAGAACCGGAAGAAATTTTCTTTACATCGGGAGGCACTGAATCCGATAACTGGGCTCTTAATGAGGCAATGTCTGTAAGGGGACATATAATAGCCGGCAGCATAGAACACAAAGCCGTGCTGGCACCGCTTGAACGGTACGCCGGTACGGGAGGGCGGTATGATCTGCTTCCGGTTGACGGGGAAGGATTTATAAAGCCCGAAATACTGAGAAAGTATATAAAAAGAGATACATCAATGATAAGCGTGATGACCGCCAATAATGAAATCGGTACGGTTGAGCCGATTGGAAAGCTGGCGAGGATAGCGCATGAGTATGATATTATTTTTCACACTGATGCGGTGCAGGCATTCGGGCATATTCCGGTAAATGTGGACAGCATGAATGTTGATATGTTAAGCGCATCATCCCATAAATTCAATGGTCCCAAAGGAACGGGATTTCTGTATATAAGGCGTGAATGCAGGGCGCATCCGTTTATATACGGAGGCGGTCAGGAAAGAGGAATGCGTTCCGGTACCGAAAATGTTCCGGGAATAATAGGCATGGCGGAAGCTGCCAGAGTATCATGTGCCAGGCTTGAAATGACAATGGCACACTGCCGCAGAATGAGCGAATATATTACGGGAAGGATAATGAAAGAAATAGAAAATGCAAGAGTGAACGGACCCTCGGATTATGAAAAAAGGCTGCCCGGAAATATGAGCATAGGTTTTGAAAATGTGGATGCACAGTCATTACTGGTGCTTCTGGATATGTATGGTGTAAATGCTGCAGCCGGTTCAGCCTGCGGTAAAGGAAATACATCCCATGTGCTAAGGGCAGTCAGAACTCCGGATAAATATGCGATGGGAACAATCAGAATGAGCATAGATAAGGAAATGAATTACCGGACGGCCGATTATGTGGTGGAAGTCCTGAAAAAGTCGGTCGCGGCGGCCAGAAAACAGGGATGATTCATGAAAGCCGCCGCTGCATTATATTATGTGAGCGGAATAAAAGCCGGGGAGCGGTCTTCAAACGATGCCACATATTTAAAACCAGTATTGACGAGAATGTCTCTTGCGGTACGAAAAGCGTATCCGAGGGACTTTACATAATGTGCATCGGAGCCGACCGTAACAATTTCACCACCCAGTTCACGGTAACGCTTAAGAATGGTTATTGTAGGTATGAAATAAGTTATACCATTTGATAATCCGCGCGTATTCAATTCAATGCCGTGTCCTTTGGCTATTATATTCTTAAGAATCATTTCGGTGATATCATAGAAGTCATCATCAACATATACATAATCTTTATCTTTGATATATCTTCTTATATAATCCAGATGTCCGTATACATCATAATCGTCATATGTGGTCACATTCCTGAGAATTGCCTTATAATAGTCGTGAATGGCATTACTGCTGTCGCGGCCATCCCAGAACTTTGGATAGTAAGGGTCCATTCCGTCAACCATATGGGATGAACCTATAACGAAATCAAAAGGGTATTTGTGGACAAGCGCACGGTTGTCCGGTTCGATTGAAGGGTTGAGGCCGAGCTCAATTCCTATTTTGATGTGGATTTTATCGCTGAATTCTTCCTTAAGCGCGCGCAGTTCGTTAAAATATGCGTCAACGTCAAGCCGGAACATTTCCTTGCCGTTCTCCAAAGGATAATCATAATCCATATGGTCTGTAAAGCATATCTCGCTCATGCCGCATGCTATTGCCTTGGAAATATGCTCGCGCGGACTGACCTCGCAATCCGATGAAAAATATGTATGTACATGGTAATCTGATATCATATGTTACTCCTTATAATCTGTTGATCAGTGTTATTAACCACATACAAATTATAATTAAACTAAAATATTTGTCAATCTTTACACAAAAATAAAATAAGGGTTGAAATTTATGGATAAAGAAGGTAAAATGTCAATAGATTGATTTTTATTTAACAATCCTTTCATTTAAATTTTCTTTAGGAGGAATTAAAAAATGGCAGTAAAAGTTGCAATCAACGGATTCGGCCGTATCGGTCGTCTTGCTTTCAGACAGATGTTCGGAGCAGAAGGATATGAAGTAGTAGCTATCAACGATTTAACAAGCCCTAGGATGCTTGCTCACCTTCTTAAATATGACTCTTCACAGGGTAAATATGAGAAGGCTGATACAGTTTCAGCAGGTGAGGATTCAATCACAGTTGATGGTAAGACAATCAAGATTTATGCATTCCCGGATGCTAACAATTGTCCATGGGGAGAACTTGGAGTAGACGTAGTACTTGAGTGCTCAGGTTTCTACACCTCTAAGGAGAAAGCACAGGCTCATATTAATGCCGGTGCCCGTAAGGTTGTTATTTCAGCTCCTGCAGGAAACGACCTTCCTACAATCGTATACAATGTTAACCATACAACACTTAAGGCTTCTGATACAATCATTTCAGCAGCTTCATGTACAACTAACTGCTTAGCACCTATGGCTAAGGCTCTTAATGACCTTGCTCCAATCGAGTCAGGTATCATGTGTACAATTCACGCTTACACAGGCGATCAGATGATCCTCGACGGACCTCAGAGAAAGGGTGACTTAAGAAGATCAAGAGCAGGTGCTATAAACATCGTTCCTAACTCAACAGGCGCTGCTAAAGCAATCGGCCTTGTTATTCCGGAACTTAACGGAAAGCTCATCGGAGCTGCTCAGCGTGTACCTACCCCTACAGGTTCAACAACACTTCTTTTCGCTGTAGTTAACAAGAAGGTTACTAAGGAAGAGATTAACGCTGCTATGAAGGCTGCTCAGACAGAGTCATTCGGATACAATGAAGATGAGATCGTTTCATCAGATATCGTTGGTATGAGATATGGTTCACTCTTCGATGCAACACAGACTATGGTATCAGAGCTTCCTGATGGAAAGTGCCAGGTTGAGGTTGTTTCATGGTATGATAACGAGAACTCATACACAAGCCAGATGGTTAGAACAATTAAGTACTTCTCAGAGTTAGCTTAATTCTATAGTGTATAGTATTCGTATGTATTCCATACGATAAAACAGACCTATAAGGGTCCGGTCAAGGCATACCGGCATAACGCCGGACGAGCTTCAGGGCCGGACCCTTTCTATTATGTATAATCCAAAGGAGATATAATTATGCTTAACAAGAAAAGTATTGATGACATCAATGTTAAGGGTCAGAGAGTGCTTGTAAGATGTGATTTTAACGTTCCGCTTAAGAATGGTGTTATCACAGATGAGAACAGAATCGTTGCAGCACTTCCTACAATCAAGAAATTGATCAATGATGGCGGCAAGGTAATCCTCTGCTCACATCTCGGAAAGGTTAAGAATGGTCCTAATGAAGGAGAGTCACTTGCACCTGTTGCAAAGAGACTTTCAGAGAAACTCGGCAAAGAAGTTGTATTTGCTGCTGATGATGAGGTTGTAGGACCTAACGCAAAGGCTGCCGTAGCAGCTATGAAGGACGGAGATGTAGTTCTTCTCCAGAACACAAGATTCAGAAAAGAAGAGACCAAGAACGAAGAGAATTTCTCCAAGGAACTTGCATCTCTTTGTGACGTATATGTTAATGATGCTTTTGGTGCATGCCACAGAGCACACTGCTCAACAGAAGGTGTTACTAAGTTCGTTAAGACCAACGTTGTAGGATACCTTATGCAGAAAGAAATCGAATTCCTTGGTAATGCAGTTAATAATCCTGTAAGACCGTTTGTAGCTATCCTTGGCGGTGCTAAGGTCGCTGACAAGCTTAATGTTATTTCCAATCTTCTTGAGAAGTGCGACACACTTATCATTGGTGGCGGTATGGCATACACATTCCTCAAAGCTAAGGGATATGAAATCGGTATTTCACTCTGCGACGATACCAAGATTGATTATTGCAAGGAAATGATGGCTAAGGCTGAGAAACTCGGCAAGAAACTTCTTCTTCCGGTTGATGCCGTTACTATCAAAGATTTCCCTAACCCAATCGACGCTCCTGTAGAAGTTGAAGTATATGATGCTGATAAGATGCCTGCTGACAGAGAAGGCTGCGATATCGGACCTAAGACACAGAAACTTTTTGCTGAGGCAGTTAAGACAGCCAAGACAGTTGTATGGAACGGACCTATGGGCGTATTCGAAAATCCTACACTTGCAGCAGGTACAATTGCTGTAGCCAAGGCTCTTGCAGAGACAGATGCTACAACAATAATCGGCGGCGGCGATTCAGCAGCAGCTGTTAATACACTCGGATTCGGTGATAAGATGACACACATCTCGACAGGTGGCGGTGCATCACTTGAATTTCTTGAAGGCAAGGCTCTTCCTGGAATCGAATCAGCAGATGACAAATAATATTCGGAGGAATTAATATAATGCGTAGAAGAATTATCGCAGGCAACTGGAAAATGAATAAGACTCCAAGCGAGGCAGTTGCATTAATTAATGAACTTAAACCTCTTGTAGTTAACCCTGATGTTGATGTTGTATATTGCGTTCCTGCAATCGACCTTACAACAGCAATTGAGGCTACCAAGGGTACTAATGTTGCAATCGGTGCAGAGAATATGTATTTTGAAGAGAGCGGTGCTTACACAGGCGAAATCGCTCCTGCAATGCTTACAGATATCGGAGTTAAATATGTTATCATCGGACACTCAGAGAGAAGAGAATACTTCGCAGAGACAGATGAGACAGTTAACAAGAAAGTTCTCAAGGCATTCGAGCATGGTATTACACCTATTATCTGCTGCGGTGAGACACTCACACAGAGAGAACAGGGAATTACTCTTGACTGGATCAGAATGCAGATCAAGATTGCATTCCAGAATGTAACAGCAGATCAGGCTAAGAGCGCAGTTATCGCTTATGAGCCAATCTGGGCTATCGGAACAGGCAAGACTGCAACAGCAGATCAGGCTGAAGAGGTATGCGCAGGTATCCGTGCGGTTATCGGTGAGATTTATGATGAAGCTACAGCTGAAGCAATCAGAATCCAGTATGGCGGATCGATGAATGCTGGCAATGCAGCTGAACTTCTTGCTAAACCTGACATTGACGGCGGACTTATCGGCGGAGCAAGCCTTAAGGCTGACTTCGGCAAGATTGTCAATGCATAATTAATGTATTTAATGATAAACGGCATGACCGGAAACAACCGGTTGTGCCGTTTTTTTATATGCGTTAAGCCGGTATAAATATTAAAAAACATGTCGAATTACAGCAGAAAATTTAAATTTGTGCAGAACAAAATTCGACATACGAAAAATATTCACGGGGATATAATGGACATGTAAACGACAGGAGGGGGCGCGCGTGCACTATGAAATCTACATTGACGTTGTATTTTGCATAAATTTTGTGATGGATTACATAATATTGTCGATAACGGATGGAATACTTAAGTGCACAAATAGGACGCGCCCGGCTGTCAGGCTGTTAAAACGCTATGCTGCGGCAGCTGCCGGGGCGTTGTGGGTATGTGTGGTGTTAGTATTCAGATTGTATGGCCTGGTATGGAATGTGATAACATATATACCGGTGTGTGCCATGATGGTTATAATAATGGCAGACATCAGGAAACCTTCAGTCATACTGAAAGGCGTAGGCGTTATGTATCTTGCGGCGTGTATGTTCGGAGGTTTTATACATATCTTATACTATTATACAATGTTTGGCTATATGGTAAGCAGACCGGATAACGGGCTGTATACGGCGAGCATATGGCATATAGCGGCTGGAACGGTGTTGTTTACACCTGCCTTAAAAATTGCATATACAAGAATATCTGCCGGATTTAAAATACGCAGATTTGTGTATGAGATAGAGATTGAACATGGCGGGAGAAAAATAAGTCTTAAAGCGTTATGCGATACGGGGAATTCCCTGACAGATCCGTATAACGGGGAACCGGTCAATATAATCTGTTCGGATTGCCTGGATATGATTATAGGGGATATGACCGGGTGCGGATATCATCTGGTGCCGTACAAAGCGGTGGGGACTGATGACGGGCTGATTCCGGTAATAAGGCTTGACAGACTTATTTTGCATGACGGGCAGAAAATAAAAGTAATTGATAAGCCTCTTTTTGCGCTGTATTCCGGAAAATTCGCAGGGCATGAAGAGTACAGGGCAATAGTTCATCCGGCGTTGATGGGCGGGACTAAAGGTTAAAAGGAGCGAAATGAAATGTTTTTAAAAGTAATGATGCCAAATTGTTTTCAGTTTAAAGTGATGCCGACCTTTAAGAATCTGTTTCTGGAACCTAAAGGCGACATTCATTATATAGGAGGTGCGGATGTTCTTCCGGCACCTTTGGATGCAGAGGAAGAAGCAGAAGTGATAGCGGATCTGGGAGGTGAGTTTGACGCAAAAGCCAAATCCGTGCTTATAGAACATAATTTACGCCTGGTAGTGTACATAGCCAAGAAATTTGACAATACGGGAGTTGGCGTAGAAGATCTGATTTCCATAGGCACAATAGGACTTATCAAGGCAATCAACTCGTTTGATTCAGGCAAAAACATTAAACTGGCAACATATGCATCACGTTGTATTGAAAATGAAATCCTTATGTATCTGAGACGGAATTCCAAGACACGTATGGAAGTATCGATAGATGAGCCTCTCAATGTTGATTGGGATGGAAATGAACTGCTGTTGTCGGACATTCTTGGCACGGAAGAAGATGTTATATACCGCGATATAGAAGATGAAGTAGAGAAAAAACTGTTAAAAAAAGCAATCGACCGTCTGGGAGAACGGGAGAGAATGATTATTGACTTGAGATTTGGATTGTCATCGCCTGATGATACGGAGATGACGCAGAAAGAAGTGGCGGACCTTATGGGGATAAGTCAGTCATATATTTCGAGACTTGAAAAAAAGATAATCAAGAGGCTCAAAAAAGAAATAGTGAAGTATGAATAATGGGGAAATATAGGAAATAATTTCCGTTTAAAAAATGCACCGGAAATGATTAGATATGCCGTGTTTGGTTAAAGATATTTCATATACGAATTGAAATGGCAGGTATGAAATATGACGGCATACAAAGTTGAAATCTGCGGTGTTAACACCGCAAGACTTCCAATGCTCCGGGAGCAGGAGAAAGAGGAGTTGATGGCTGCGCTTAAAAAAGGGGACGAGGCAGCCAGACAGAAATATATTAAGGGGAATTTGAGACTTGTATTAAGCGTAGTACAGCGTTTTTCGGCAAGCGGGGAGAATCTGGATGATCTGTTCCAGATAGGATGTATCGGACTTATCAAAGCTATTGATAATTTTGATGTGAACCAGCAGGTGAAACTGAGTACTTATGCTGTGCCAATGATAATTGGGGAGATTAGGAGATACCTCCGGGACAACAGCCAGATAAGAGTATCGCGTTCACTTAAAGATACGGCATATAAGGCGATTTATGCCAAAGAGCGCCTTATGAAACAAAGCCAGAAAGAGCCAACGATTAATGAAATTGCCGCTGAAATAGGTGTGGACAAAGAAGAAATCGTAATGGCTCTTGATGCGGTACAAAGTCCGGTGTCACTTTACGAACCTGTATATTGTGACGGCGGCGACACGTTGTATGTCATGGATCAGGTGAGCGATACCAAGAATGTCGAGGACAACTGGGTGAGCAATCTGGCTCTCAAGGATGCCATAGGCAGGCTGGCGCCGAGGGAAAAAGAGATAATAAGGTTAAGATTTTTCAGGGGCAGGACGCAGATGGAAGTTGCCAAAGAAATAGGCATATCCCAGGCACAGGTCAGCAGGCTTGAAAAAAATGCGCTAAAAACAATGAGACGATACCTTTTGTAATCTTGTTTTTGTCTGCCGGATGTGATAAAATATTTGGTATGAATAAATCAAAGTTAAGAAATATTATAATTAAAGCGGCGATACCGCTTGTTATACTTGCGATACTGATTATCGTCAAAGTGAATATGACACAGAAACAGGAATTCAGACTTTCAAGATATGTCATTGTTACCACGACAGGATTTGACAGCAACGGTAAGGCTTCACTTTCGCTTGATGATGTCGGCATATATACGGCACTCGCGGATGGCGGTGATACCGGCGAAGCCGAAGCTAAATATAAACCGTTTGTTGACAGCCTGAAATATTCCCTTGACAGGGATACGGGTCTTTCCAACGGTGATACGATCAGCCTGACGGTGACATATGACAGCCAGGTTGCCGACAAGCTCGGTATAGATGTAGGAGGAACCACCCGAAGCATTAAGGTTGAAGGTCTTGAAGAAGGCACACTTTTAGATGCTTTTGCAGATGTCAAGATAATTACCGGTGGGATAAGTCCTTATGTGTATGTAACATATGCTAATGAATCGGATAATGAATATCTCGCTTCACTTGAATACGTGATAGATAAGACATCTAATCTCGCAATAGGGGATGAGGTGACTATCAGGTGCAATGCGGATGAGAAAGCGGCAGCTGACAAAGGATATTATTTCAGTACCCTTGAGATGAAGTATACCATAGAAGAGGCTGACCGTTATGTTAATGACCCGGCGGATGTTGATAAGAAGGTTCTTAAAGAACTTTCCGGTGAGAATATAGGTATTATTGAAGATGAGATCAATGACACCACGAACCATATGTCATATGAGGTTACCGGAGATATCAATTATCTGTTCAGGGACAGTAATGAGACAGCAGAGGATTTTGCTTTTCAGAAAGCAGTTCTTGTATATAATGATACAGGATACGAACAGAAGCATGAGAATTATATATTGCTTTTCTACAAGGGCAATATTGTAATGCCGACGTATTCTTCAGATAATCCGAATCAGTATCTTGAAAGCTGGTTTTGTTTCAGATACTCCGATGCGGTCATAAGCCGTGAAGGAGAATGGTCGATGGCTACGAATGATCCCAAGGAACGCTATATATGCGGAACGGATTATGAGAGTACGCTTGAAGCCTTTAAATCAGACATCAGCGGTTCATACACATATACGGATATTCCGATGGATTAATTTATACTAAGAGAGGTTTTATCATGGCATACACACGAAAGAGTCTGAGACTCGGCGATGTATTTGTACAGAACGGTAAGATTACCAAAGAACAGCTTGAACGTGCACTCGCCGAACAGAAGACCAAGAAGATCAAAATTGGTGAAGCACTGGTGTCATTAGGATATGTCACACAGGATGAGATTAATGACGAGCTTTGCAAACAGCTCGATATAGAATATGTTAACCTGCGCAAGATTAATATAGATGATGTAGCACTCCATATGGTAAGTGAGGATATCATCCGGAAATATATGGTATTTCCTTTTGCACTTGACAGCAAACAGGCAAATGTTCTCAAATTAGCGATGGAGAACCCGCTTGATATCATGGCACTTGATGATGTGAGTATCATCACGGGAATGACCGTTATTCCGTATCTTGCTAACGGTAATGACATAAGTGCAATGATTGATAAATATTTCGGTCAGTCACAGGCTATGGCCGTGGCGGAACAGTTCCGCCAGGAACAGCAGAATTATCTTGAAGATGACGAAGATGATAATGCCCGTAAAGAAGATATCGAAAGTTCGCCTATCGTACAGCTTGTACGTGGAATTATTGAACAGGCTGTAAGAAAGAGAGCCTCAGATATCCATATTGAACCGTTTGAATATATGGTTAAGGTAAGATACAGAATAGACGGAGTCCTGAGGGAGTCCATCAAATACGACAGAAGTCTCTATGCCGCGATAGTGGCCAGACTTAAGGTTATATCCGGAATGGATATTTCAGAGAAACGTAAACCACAGGACGGTCGTATAACCATGATCGTTGACCGTAAGGAGTATGATATCCGTGTCAGCAATCTTCCTACCGTTTACGGTGAGAAAGTCGTAATGCGACTTGCATCCAAAGAGGGGTTCAGAAGGGACAAGAAGGATCTCGGACTCAATGCAGAAGATCTTGTTAAATTTGATAATATATTGCGTAACCCACATGGAATCATCCTTGTAACGGGACCTACGGGAAGCGGTAAGTCAACTACATTGTATACGGCGCTTAGTGAACTGGCGAGCGATGAAGTTAATATCGTAACAGTTGAAGATCCTGTAGAGGCTAATGTGGATGGTGTTAACCAGGTTCAGGTTAACCCTAAAGCAGACCTTACATTTGCCAGCGCACTGCGTTCAATACTCAGACAGGATCCGGATATCATCATGATAGGTGAGATAAGAGATGGAGAGACAGCGGAAATAGCTGTTAAAGCATCTATAACGGGACATCTTGTTGTAAGTACATTGCATACGAATTCTACATCGGCATCCATAGCCAGACTTATAGACATGGGAATTGAGCCGTATCTTCTCGGTGATTCCCTTGTGGGAATAATTGCACAGAGACTTGTAAGACGCCTTTGCGAGTGTAAGAAGTCACGTGAGGCGACTCCTGAAGAAAAGAGAGTTCTCGGTGTTCCGGAGGATAAGCAGCTTATTCTTAAAGAACGCTGCGGATGTGAAGTATGCGGCAATACCGGATACTTCGGACGAATAGGTGTATATGAAATAATGCCGATAACACACCGTATCCGTAATCTTATTGCTAAGAGAGCCAACGCCGATGAGATTACGGCAGAGGCACAGCGGGAAGGAATGTCCACGCTCAGGCAGGCTGCCGCCAAATATGTCATGAGTGGCGTTACATCATTTTCTGAAATGATGAAGATTACATATGAGGCGGAGGACGAATAGAATGGTTACAATAGAAGAATTAATGAGAATAGCTAAGGATAACGGAGCATCCGATGTGCATATAACTGTCGGAATACCTCCGAAAATGCGTGTGGCAGGAGCTCTTACGGACATGGATTTTCCGAGATTCCTGCCTAACGATACATCCGAAATAATCAAGTCAATAATGAATGAGAGACAGCTTGAAATACTTAACAAGAAGGGCGAAGTCGATTTCTCATTCTCGATTCCAAGCCTTGGAAGATACAGAATCAATGTTTATAACCAGAGAGGGTCGCTCGCGGCGGCTATAAGACTTGTCGGTACGACGGTTCCCAAACCGGAGGAACTCGGGCTGCCGAAGTCTGTGGTTGACCTTTATTCCAAGAAAAGAGGACTTGTTCTTGTAACAGGACCTACGGGAAGCGGTAAGTCTACCACGCTTGCGTCACTGGTTGACAAGATTAATGAGAATATTTCATCCCATATAATTACGCTTGAAGATCCTATTGAGTATCTGCACCACCATAAGAAGGCCATGGTTAACCAAAGGGAAATCGGAATTGATTCCATGACATATGCCAATGCGCTCAGAGCGGCACTTCGTGAAGATCCGGATGTCATCCTTGTCGGAGAGATGCGTGATCTGGAAACCATCTCGATTGCGATCACGGCAGCAGAGACGGGCCATCTCGTATTTTCCACGCTCCATACGATCGGAGCCGCAAGTACGATTGACAGAATTATTGACGTGTTTCCGCCGCATCAGCAACAGCAGATCCGTGTCCAGCTGGCAATGGTGCTCGAAGCGGTCATATCACAGCAGCTTCTGCCGACAGTTGATAAATCACGCCGGGTTGGTGCATTTGAGGTCATGCTTATGACAACAGCCATTAAGAACCTTATCCGTGAGAATAAGGTATTCCAGATAGATTCCATGATACAGACCAGCAAGAAACTGGGAATGATCACCATGGATGATGCTATTCTCGATCTCCTTATCAAGGGTGAGATAAGCACTGAAACGGCACTGAGTTTTGCACAGGATAGGACTACTTTTGAACGTAAAATTAATATAATATAAGATTAAAGAAAAACTGCGGAAGATTTTGCGAAACTTCCGCGTTTTTTGACGTTTTATTGTTGCAAGCAGAGTTTGATTGTGATAAAATATATGAATAAAAAAGAGAGGACTTACATTATCTGCCGGGAAGGATAATGAAGTATTAGTGGGTATATATGGCGAATTTCACATACAGAGTAATTACCAGAGAAGGCAAAGAGAAGAAGGGAAGCCTCGAGGCGGATACCAGAGAGAAAGCTATGGCTGCACTTAAGAGCGATGGCAATACTGTTCTGCAGCTTAATACAGGCTCCATTCTGAATAAAGAGATTTCTTTTGGCGGAGGCAGAAAGGTCAAGTCAAGGGATTTCAGCGTATTCTGCAGACAGTTCCACAGCCTGTTACAGGCCGGAGTCGGAATCGTGTCGGCACTTGACATGCTTTCCGATCAGACAGAGAATAAGAGACTTCAGACCGCGGTCATGAACGTCAGGGATAATGTACAGAAGGGCGAGACGCTTGCGGGCGCCATGAAGAGGGAAAGCGTATTCCCGAGCCTTCTTGTAAGTATGGTAGAAGCAGGTGAGGCATCCGGTAATATCGAATCTTCACTTCAGAACATGTCGGAACATTTTGAGAAGGATGCCAGAATAAAGGGAATGCTCAAGAAAGCAATGATTTACCCGATTGTGCTCCTTGTGGTTGCCATAGGTGTTCTCATTGTAATGGTTGTTGCGGTAATTCCATCGTTTGCGGAGATGTTTTCGGACATGGATTCCAAGCTTCCGCCGGTTACACAGGCACTTCTTAATCTGAGCAGTTTCATAAGAACCAAATGGTTCATCGTATGCGTAATCATCGGTGCTGTGGTTGCTGCGATCGTGCTCTTTAAGAAAAGCGAGACCGGTAAGCATTTCTTCGCAAGACTTGGGCTTAAGCTGCCGGTATTCGGTAAGATGAAGACCAAGACGGCATGTGCGAGATTTTCCAGAACATTCAGCACAATGATGTCATCCGGTATGCCGATGGTCGAAGCTATGCAGATAACAGCCAGAACAATTGATAATGTATTATATGAGGAGGCTCTGAACGAGGCTGCCATACAGATCCAGCGTGGTGTTCCGTTATCACAGCCGCTTAAGAAATCGGGACTGTTCCCGCCGCTTGTAATACATATGGTCGGTATCGGTGAAGAGACCGGTAACCTTGAAGAGATGCTTAATAACTGTGCCAAGTATTATGACGAAGAAGTCGAGCTTGCCACACAGCAGGTAATGGCACTTATGGAGCCTATGATCATCATAGTAATGGCTGCGATTGTATGCGTGATCCTTGCAGCAATCTACGGACCGGTAATCCAGATGAATTCAGAACTCAGTAACATGTAATTTATTTATCATAATGCCGGTATATTAACCAGATATCTTATGTGGTATTTAGCCGATGCCGCATTGATATACATATGCGCCAAAGCGCAACGGGGAATCCCCGTGACTTTCTTACTTACCTAACTTAATAATTCCCGCACAGACCGCGGGAATACCTACAAAACTTAAATAAAAAGGAGATATGGGTATGAAAAAATTATTACAGAAAAGAAAAAATAACAAAGGTTTCTCTCTCGTAGAGCTTATCGTAGTAGTAGCTATCATGGCTGTACTTATCGGTGTTCTTGTTCCTACACTCGTAAGAAATGTTGAGAAGTCAAAGAAGCAGAAAGATATTTCAACAGTTGAGGAAGTTCGTAACCAGTTGACGATAGGACTTGCTGATGAGAAGTATTCAGCATTAAGCGGAACAATTACCTGCAATAATGGAAAAGTAGAATTGGTTGGATCAACTGCTAATGGTATTACTGGGGATAATGCCGCTGATTATATCAAAGAAGTATGCCAGAACCTTAATGCAAAAGATACGTTCGAAAAACAGCTTACATCTAAAGCATATGGAACAGCAACAGTTACATTTAAAATCGCTGATGAAAAAGTTAGCGCAACAATTGCCGGCGAAAAAGAGACAGCAACACTTGGCGAATAATTTTTACGACAGGGTATAACAAATGCTGGTGGAAATTTTACTTTACATAATAATTTTCATATACGGTATCGTGATCGGCAGTTTTGTAAACGTGCTGATATACAGATTACCTTTACATGAGAATATTACAACTGAACATTCTCACTGCATGAGTTGTGGACACCGGCTGAGGTGGTACGATCTTGTACCACTCTTCAGCTGGGTTTTTCTGAAAGGAAAGTGCAGATATTGTAAGACAAAGATATCAGCTCAATATCCGGTGATTGAAGCGGTTAACGGATTCGGCTATGTGTTGATATTTATTATGAACGGGTTTAATTTCACCGGCATATTATATGCTTTATGTTTTTCAATGCTGACGGCCATTACGGTTATCGATTGGAGAACATACGAAATTCCGTTGGGACTTAATATTACGATTCTCGTGCTCGGTGCAATACATCTGGCACTTGATTATCATAATTTTCTGTATTATCTCATCGGAATGGTATCTGTCAGTGGATTTCTTCTGCTTCTGTTCATTATTACAGGCGGAAGAGGAATCGGCGGCGGAGACATTAAGCTTATGTTTGCGGCCGGACTGCTGCTTGGATGGAAACATATTATCCTGGCACTTGTCATTGGCTGTATTATAGGTTCCATAGTGCATCTGACACTTATGAGAATTAAAGGTAAAGGACGTGTTCTTGCGTTCGGACCATATCTGTCAATCGGTATATTTACAGTTATGCTGTTTGGCAGCCAGATTCTTGATTGGTATATTGGGCTGCTGTTTTAAACAGCAATTATGAGACTGCCGTGGCGCAGAAACAGTGTAAAGAGAGGTTTAAATATTAATGGCTTCCAGAGTTTTAACAATTACAATAGGAAATGATAATATCAAATTATGCGATGTGTCATATTCCGCACAGAAATCAATTCAGGTACTTGCGGCAGTTTCGGTGCCGACACCTGCATCTGCGTGCGAAGACGGCATGGTTATTGATATTCCTCTTATGGCAAAGACTATAAGAGAGACATGTGATGCCAACGGCATTACCACTAAAAATGTTATTTTCTGTATTCAGTCAGCCAAAATAGCAAGTAAGGAGGTAACAACTCCCGAACTTAAAGAGGCTAAACTTAAACAGTTTATTACTACGAATGCAACAGAATATTTTCCTGTTAATATAGATGATTATGTACTTGCTCATACGGTACTTGAACCGATTGAGGAAGAAGGAATAAAGAAAACAAGAGTAATGGTTGCGGCGGCACCGGTTGATATGGTTGAGAATTATTATGCACTTGCAGAAATGCTCGGATTCCATGTCGAAGCGGTTGATTATACCGGAAATGCAACATTACAGTTTATAAGGTTTCAGATTGATGCTAAGCCAAGTATCGTGATTCAGCTGTCAGAGGACAGCACACTTGTCACAATACTTAACCGCAACGTGCTTCAGCTTATGAGAACCGTACCTTATGGCAAGAGCACAATAGCCAATGCGCTCATGGAGAAAAGGGAGATAAGCTATGATGAAGCTATGATTGCAATGACGGATACACATAATGCGCTTAAAAGTTCATTCGGCGCAGGCGATTATGTGACTGATTCACTCAGATATCTTGTCAACAATATCAGCCGAGTTATGGATTATTACACATCCAAGAACCCGCAGGCACCGATTGAGAACGCATATATACTTATTGAAGGCTCAAAGGTATACGGAATTGAGAAACTTTTTTCGTATGAGCTCAATATTAAAGTCGAATCGCTGGATGCGATAAGGCAGGTTGCACCGCCTCAGACAGACGGCAGAGAGCCTGTTGATATGACATTATACATACCTAATGTGGGATGTACGATACATCCTGTTAATTTCACTCCGCGTTCGGCACTTGAGAAAGCCAAGAGTGCCAATTCGGGTAAATATTTCAGGCTTGTACTTCTTGTAAGCATATTTATCGGCGTGCTTTTGGTCGTATTCCCGCTTGTCTCTTTTATCAATAAGAAATGGGAAAAATCAGAGCTCGAGAAGCAGATAGCGGATAAAGAATATATAAGAGCTACGGCGGATGAGTATTATGTGGCAAAAGACAAATACAGCGATGCTGCCAAGTTTGATATTCAGGCATACAGTAATGATGATTATCTTATGAATTTCATCGAATATCTTGAGAAAGAGATGCCGTCAGACATATCTATAACGAATATGTCGGTTGCCAACGGAGCCACGACCATGACATTCACCGGAAGCTCCAAGACAACGCTTGCCGATTTTATCGTGAAACTTAAAGAAAATAAGAGTATCTCCAATATCTATGTACCGTCATTTTCGGAGAGCATAGATGCATCCGGAGTAGTAACCGTAAGTTGTTCGATGACATGCTCTTTTGCAGACCCTTCACTTTATGAGACGGGAAGCGAAGAGACGACAGCTGAGGAAACAACAACAGAGGAGGCCAAATAATGAAGATAACAGACAGGGATAAGAAACTTTTATGCGTTGTCGGAGCCGCAATAATTATATTCTGCGCTTATTATTTTGGCTGCAGGATTCTCATAAACAAAACGCAGGAAATTACAGAGACGATAAGTGCTCTCAATAAAGAACATAATGCACTTAAGCTTATGCTTGCCAATGCCAAGAAATACACTACCGATACAGAATCATATAATAGTAAATATGATGAGATACTAAATAAATATGACAGTGGTAATACACAAGAGTACTCAATAATGCTCCTCAAGGAAATTGAAGACAGGACCGGTGCATGGATAAGCCAGGCAGGACTTGCACAGACAGAGGAGATATATACATTCGGTGAAGTTACAACATCCAATCCTTATGCTGAGGAAGGCAGCAAGGTATATCATTCAGATTATGTGGGCAATAAGACAACTCTTACACTCACATATCAGGCTACATATGATCAGTTTAAGGATATGATAAATTATATCAATGGATATAAATACAAATTCACAATTGACAGTATTTCCATGTCATATACCGCCGAGACAGACAGTGTATCGGGTTCGCTTGTACTTACACAGTATGCGATAACCGGTGGAGACAGAAAATTTAACAACGTCAATATAACGAATGTTCTTAACGGAACCGATAATATATTCCATTCCGGAATTTTCTCGGGCGGAGAGAATCTCTCAACTGAGAACGGAGATAACATTATTGTAGATTATGATTATTATTTCAGCCTGCAGGCAGACGGTTCAGATATGGATCCGGTTGTATTCGGACCTAAGAATGATTCTACCGGAAGTGCAACCGTATCGGCGGCGGGCAATGAAATGCAGGATGCGTATGTAAGATTCTTCGGTGAAAACGGTGAATATTATGTACAATATTCGGTAGGCGATAAGAAGTACCCTGCAGCAGCATATGATGACGGACAGCTTATGCTTCCTGGCGAAGAACTTTCAATGTTGGTTATAAGTTCTAAACGTTCGGGCAATGATGATAAGAGCGGTGTCAATGCAACTATTGTAAATGATACCGATATGACATTAAAGATAAAGATAGCTAATGAAGATGGTGGAAATCCACGATTCGTGCTCAAAGATTATACCGGAGATGTAGTTGTGTATAATTAAGTAATGGAGAGTGTCGTATATGAAAAGGATATGCAGAAAAAGAAAACAGCATAATAAAGGTTTCTCGCTTGTAGAAGTGCTTGTGACGATTTTAATCGTTGCACTTTTGTGCACCCCTCTTATAAAGTCATTTGTTGTATCGGCAAATGTCAATAAGAAAGCCAAGAGAATCCAGAATGCAACAGATGCTGCACAGAGCGTTGCAGAGTATTTTTCCGCAAATCCGTTAGCGGCACTTAAGAAACTTGTAGATGATGATGATTATTCGGAAATTAAGGATCCGGATGGAAATAATGTTATCACATATCACAATGTACGCGATTGGAGAAAATCTGCATCATCCGGATATTTTGAAGGCGCAGGCGGTGAGAAATTCTATATTGACGTTACTATGACCGGACGCAAGGATTCTTATAATGTACCTGCACTTAAAGATTTTTACGGAAGCAATTCAATATCATGTATGTTCCAGATATACAAATATGATAAGGAAGCCCAGACAAGACTTAAAGGATATGAAGCTGCTGACGGCTCCGGAATAAAGAAAACGTGCGATCTGTATGTTGATATTGATGGCGATTCATATAATTATTATGTTACGGTAACATATACATACGGAGCCGAGAAATACATTACGGATGAAATGGTTCTGGCAACAGGAACGATTGAAGATGACAAGAGTGAATTTCCGAGCCTCTTTGTGGCTTATGAACCATACGACAAAATATCCATGTCGGATAAAATCAAATTGCATTACAATCAGTCAGCACTTGATAAGCGTAAGACCAATGTGTATATAATACAACAGACTGTTTCCGGGACAGATGGTGATGTGTGGCTTAATCCGTCCTCGATTACAATAGACGGGCCGGCAGTCGGAGGACTTGTAACTTCTGATATCAGTAATTTTAAGATAAATAACCCTGAGTCAGCACTTTCGGTTGAATCTAACGTTACAGATACGACAGGTTCATCCGTGACAGCGGGAAGCGGACAGAAACTGAAACTTTATGATGTATCCATATCGGTAAAATATGGTTCTGCCGATGGCGAGACAATCGCAACGGTGTCAACAGTGAGAGAGGAAGTGCTTTATGATTAAACTCTTAAAGAAACTTGGCAGGAATAACAAAGGTTCGTCTTTGATCGTCGCCATAATTGCGGTATCGTTTGTGGCAATACTTGGCACGGTAATCATATCATCCACCATGACTAATTACAGTATGCGTGTGATGAACTATCAGTCAAAGAAGACTTTTTACAGTGCGCAGACTGCTCTTGATGAGATATATTCGGGAATAAGTACGGAATGTTACAATCAGCTTGAGACGGCATATCTTTCATCTGTAACCGAGCTTGTCAATAATAACAGGGCTGTTGACAATGCGACTGCCAACAGTAATATGCGTATCCTGTATCTTACCAATCTTAAGAAAAAACTGGATACGGTAAATGGCGGAATGGATACTTCGGATGCCTTGTCATCCAAAGCGAATTTAATAAAATACATGGAATCATTCATAACCAGGACTAAGGATTCAAGTCCTGATAAATACGCATATGTGGATTCTGTGGGAAATGTTGATTTTGAAGGCGATAAGATAACCATAAATGATGTGGTTGTTGTATATGTATCGACGAAAGATGAATATTATTCCAATATAGCGGTGGATATGGTGATGGGATATCCGGATGTCACTTTTAATTTTGTAGATAACAGAAATCATCTGAATACCTATCTTGACTATTGCCTTATAGGAATGGACGGCGTTGCTGCCGGAACATCCACAAATAAAATAGATGCATCTGTAACCGGAGGAGTTTTTGCAGGCGATGAGAGTGTTACGCCATCCATGAAGGGACTGACGGTAAATAACCAGAGCATTCTTTCACTTAATGAAGCAGTTCTGGTCAGTGCGGCGAATGCCACGGTCAATGGAACACTTAATCTCACATCATCCAGAATATGGGGCGTGAACTTTAATGTCAGGACTGATGCCGATGTAAGCAGTGACGCCGCCAGCACAATATATCTTGCGGACGATTTAAACCTTGCCGGCAATAATGCCAATGTAATGCTTGCGGGTGCCCTGTATGGATTCGGATGGTCCCAGAATGCCGGTGATTCATCAGCACACAGCAGTGCCATCGTAATCAACGGGGATAAGAATACTGTTGATATATCTGCTCTTGCAAAAATGGTTATGGCAGGCAGAGCTTATATTAACGTTTCAGACGGATATATGACAGCTGACAGTCTCGGACTCAAGGAACTGCAGGAGATATATCTTGTACCTACGAGATATATGCAGATTACCAATCCTTGTGTTCCGACAGCGGATAAGGACGGAGCGGTCGATACAGATGCGCTTGCAGGTGATGACAGTACTTTTTTTGCGGCAGATTTATTGAACAAGTCCAATCCTGTTGTACGTAAGGATGATGGAGGAACAGCGAGATATTTTTATCTTAATTTCAAAGATAATGCGTCAAGAGTGCAATATGTAAGAAGAATTCTTGACTCATCATACAGTGACAGGGACGGCTGGGCTGAGTTGAATACAATAGTTTCAAGATGCCTTGAGAAACTCGGAACGGCTTCAATTCCCGGAGGCGATGCAATCAAGACCAACGGTAATCTTTACAGCGTAAACGGTTCATCGATAAGTGCATCCGGTGGAGCTTTCGGAGCGGATGAACTCAGAAAGAATTGTGATGATAAGTATAACAGATACAAACTGTTAAAGATGTTCTTATATGATATAGGCAGCGATGATGTGGATGATAACGATTCCAAATGGGCAGTTGATGTAACGGACGGTGCACTTGTAAGCATTAATGAGCTTAAGACAACCAAGGTCGACGGCAAATATGAGAAAGGTGCATCCGAAGAACATGTCATTGACAGCAGCAGAAGCATATATGATTATGTAATTGATACATCAAAATGGGATGAAATGTTCTCTTTGGATGAATACAAGGATCTGGAATTCTATAAGTCCGAAGCAAAAGCCGGAAGCGGAAGCTATGGTGTGATAGTACCAAGCGGCGCCAGTGCGTTGAAGATTTCTTCAATCGGAGTAACACAGGGTGTTATTCTGGCCAACGACAGGGATATAATAGTTGACCGCGATTTTACGGGTCTTATCATTACGGATGGTAATATTACAATATCGGGTGATGTTACAATCACAGCCGACCGTGAAATAACGGAGAGTACAATTAAGGCGATTCCGCTTCTTAAGCAGTTTTTCTTCGCATATCAGGGAATTGACGGAGATGCGCTTGGCGGTGATGATATCAAGAGTGAAGATTTGTTGAGTTATGATAACTGGAGAAAGAATTATGTTGCAGAGACAGAGGCAGAAACTAAATAAAGCAATCGGCAACAGAGGTTTTTCACTTGTGGAATTGCTGGTTGTAGTGGCCATAATGGGAATTATGGTAGGTATTGCAAGCTTAAGTTATGTTGTCGTGAGCAAGTCAAACGTTAAAAAGACAGCAGGGTTTATAGCTGACGCCATTTCCGAATGCAGGGAACGTTCAATGACCAAAACCGGCAAATGGAGTGTTAAGATCAGTGACGGTCTTGTCGAAATTATACATGATGATGAAGTATTTGACAGCAGTGAACTGCCATCCCGTGTCGATGTATATGTAAGCGAGACAGACGGAAAGCTTTCGGGAACGAAGGTAGGAACTGATTATACAAGTGTAACCGTGACGTTCAGAAATCTGTCGGGTGATATAGAAGAAGTATCGCCGGCAGGAATAAAGACTGATGCGGGAAAGACATGTTACATAATGTGCCGTTATAAAGACAAGAAATCGTCAACGATTAAATTATATTATTCAACCGGTAAACATACGGTTGAAGAGAATTAGAGAAGAAGGGACCGCAGTTGAAAGAAATCCGATTACGTAAATTGAATAATAAAGGACTTTCACTTGTTGAGGTGTTAGTTGCCCTTGCGATAGCCAGCATAGTAGCAATTCTTATAATGTCACTGGTAACATCCGGTTCACGATTTTACAGGAAACAAAGTAATTCGATTGATTTACAGAATGAACTTCAGGAAACCTCCAATAAAGTGGCGGATGCTCTTATGGAAGCAACGGAGTTGTATGTGAGTGAGCAGTCCGGTATGCTTGTGATAAAGACAGGAGATTTTTCCAGAACGTCCAAGGTCAAGCCTAAATGCATAATCTGGGTTAAACCACATGACGACGTAAACGGTATGGTTTATGTTATGGATACGGATGCACCGTTAAGTATGGATGATGCATATGACGGATATTGCATGTCGAAGTATGTAAGTGATTTTTCATTAAAAATAGATGACAGCTGTCTTAAACTTGATGATGACGGCAATATTGTATATGATGCACTTGGCAACAAAATATATGAACAGCCGATTGTATTAAATGTGTCTATAAAAGTGTCAAACGATAATGAATCAAAACAGGATTCAAAGACAATTACGCTTCGTAACAGAATAACGGCACTAGACTATATGGGCAAGAAACTCAATGTAAGCTCAAAATAATCTCGTATTGAAAGGAGAGCATTTATGAGAAGAAAACTGTATAAACGAATTGTGGCGGTAACACTTGCTGCAATGACAATTGCGGGCTCGGCCGTATTTATCGGAAGAAGTACGAGAACCAAAGCCGGTGACGGTAGTGAAATCGGAACATCATATTATGATAAAGCGATGGTAGCCGAATATAATGACGGAAACATCGACTGGGTAAACGGTGAGAGAACACTTCAGGCAGAAGACAAGGCAAATGTTCTCACCAGCATTATGAGAAACAAACAGAAGCTTACAATACTCGAAATAGTTCCGTATGAACTGGCATCGGTATTTGATATACTTATTCCGGATGAGGAACAGAAGAGTACCATTGAAGCATATGGTGATGAGATTTTTAATAAATTTAATTTGCAATATGATCCAACAGGCAAATATGATAATATAAGATTCTTAGACAGCCAGAACGGCAATGCAAACAACGTAACAGATGACGGCCAGCCTATTACGATCACAGCGTCCAGAACAACGGGAATATCGGATTCACAGAGATATGAGAAAGCTGTCACGACAGCCGGTGCGTTTTTTGCAGCTTATAAATATACCAATTCAACAACAGCAGCTTCATTGCTTAAGGCTCTTAACGAAGAGATAAATGATTCATCTGTTAAAGCTGTATGGAGCAGCGAGAATCCTTTTTCCATTACTTCTTCAAGCGGAAGTACCAACGGAAGTGTGACAGGAGATATTCTTATATCACTTGGCGATATAAGCTGTAATATATCCGTTAACGGAACAATAGTTGCTAATTATGATGTCAAGGCAATTCAGGACCATGTGCGCAATGGGATAATAAAGGCTCTTAAGACGAACGTGACCGAGGATTCAACCGATGCTGAGATTAAGACAATAATCCAGAAAGCAGCACAGGCTTCTTATGACGAACTCGGACTGAGTGAGGATAATTACAGCCTTGGCATAAATGAAGGCTGGTATGGTCCGAATATTAACAGAACCAAAGCAACAATGTATGCTGACGGTAATATATCCGTAAAATATATGTTCTCAATAAGAACCCGTAAAACAGGTGAAAGCTGGTATGCGGAAAACACTACGGAGCAGTTTAATGTCGATATCAAATTAAATAAGCCGGCATATGATTATAAAGCGGAAATTCAGAATTACTATCTTGACAGACTGCTTGAGGGATATGAAAATACGAATATATATAAGTATTTTTCGACAGGGAATGTCGAAGTTAAGACAGTTGTTGCAGGACAGCTTACATATGAAGATGTATATAATGAAGAGGATCCTGTAGATATAATTTATGTCGCAGGATATGCAACGGATCTTAAGGGACATATATTCAGAAACGCATTTTTTAACCAGCCGGTGGCAGATGCGTCCAAAGCGGTACAATTTATGAAGTACGGCGACGCAACCATGGCAGATGAATTATTCAGAACCAATGTTTACTATAAGTCCGGTGATGAATATAAGGAATATACTTTTTCCGAACTTATTTCCCAAAAAGTATACTATGACTCTTACAGTAAAGTCGGGGATGAATATGTATGTAATGAACTTAGCTGGAATTCCGTTAAATTGCTGATGGAATATATATTCGGCGAGCATAATACAAATTACAAACATGTATATTATGATGATGACGGAACCGAACATACCGAAATCCAGAGAGTTTCATGCATGTATCAGATATCACAGTTTGCAGGCAGCGGAAGTGTGACAGCAAGCAATAATATGGCTAAGCTGTATTACCTGCTTTGCAAGACTACAGATCAGGCCGGAACGGCAGCACTTGATAAGGATATTAAAACATATTACAGGGATCCGGATTATTTTTACAAGAAATATTTTTCGGAAACCAAGGAGGACGGAACACCTTATACCTATGATAACGGTGTTACCACGGCGGCTTATAACGGTAATGTGAACTGGACACTGCGTTTCTCGTCAGAGGAGGATATAAGATGGTTCCTCTTTGAAGTGAACAACGCAACGAAGACCAGTGGTCCGGCAACAAGATTTTATTCAGATGTAACAGCTGAACAAAAGGATGATTTTAACAGCAGGCTTAGTAAGGATGGCTGTGTATGGATTCTTAATAATCCGCGCGATTACTATCTGTTTCTTACCAGCTGGTGTAATGATGGAAGATATATACCTTATAACGGAGTTGTCGGATTACTCAATCGTAACGGTGTTGACTTGCTGAAACCTTATACGGATAAGAACTGGTCGGATTCCGGTGCCAGACTTCCGGGTGTGGAGAAGCGTTTTGACGGAAACAATTATACTACAATCACCATCAATAATTATTTCCTTGGTATAGATGAAACCGATTTCATAGTGAAGCCGGATGCGATGTTTACAGATGCTGATTTTACCATCGGATCGGTTACGGAAAATGTTCCTGTTCAGATGTCGGCCAATGAAAATGCTTTTGTTATATATATGTATGAAACCGGTGTTAATTATGACAACATAGTTGTCCGGTATAAGGCATATGATGAAAAAGCCAAGATGGTCAGTGCAAGCCTTACCGCCAATTATAAGGTTCTTGACGGCGGCAGATATACGGATAAGAGCATGGTGGTCAGAAATTACGAAAAAGCTGATATATACGGGCATACTGACTTTAATGATTCATTTACGATCAATAAGGCGGACCAGCCGGAATTATATGAAGCTTTTATGAATCAGACTTTGAACTTTACATTTACCGTAAAGAATGAAGTACAGGGTAAAAAGAAACTGTATACACTTACGGACACGGCATATTTGTATTTTGTATATCGTTCAATTAAAGATTTGGATTAGTATTACATCCGGACTGTTTAATAAAGTGACAGTCCGGATTATTTTTTTGCCCAAATGACATGAAATATTGTTAAAAAAAGTTCACAATTTTTGTGTTGAAATACCCGGATTTATATGTTATTCTCATCACATCTTCAAATTTCGAAATTTCAGAAATATTCTAAACAGGAGGCGCATAATGTTAGGAAATGCGTATACGTCCGTCATTAATGGTATTGATGCTGTCAGTGTGAAAGTTGAAGCAGATATCTCGGCAGGTTTTCCATGTTTTGATATAACCGGTAATCTTGGTGTTGCTGTCCGTGAATCCAGGGAACGTGTCAGAATGGCAATTAAGAATTCCGGCATCAGAATTGTACCGGCGAGAATGATCGTCAATATATCACCGGCAGATTTGAGAAAAGAGGGAACACATTATGATCTGGCTGTTGCTGTTGCTGTTTTACAGGCAGCCGGAATAATCAGACAGAATCTGTGTGAGAATATAATGTTTATCGGCGAATTGGGCCTTAACGGTGAATTACGACCCGTAAGGGGTGTATTGCCAATGGTGATAAACTGGTGCAAGGGCGGCAGACAGATGGTGGTTCTTCCCAGGGAGAATGCCATGGAGGCATCCTATGTTAAGGACGCAAAGATTATTCCGGCATCTACGCTTAATGAGGTAATTGAATGTATTAAAGGCGATTTCACGGAAGTTCCGTTTGAAAATGCAAAGCCGTTACAGTCAACGGAATATGGGATGGACTTTGCCGATATTCATGGTCAGCTAAGTCTTAAAAGAGCGATTATGGTTGCGGCTGCATCCATGCATAATATGCTTATGATAGGACCGCCCGGAGCCGGCAAGACAATGGCAGCAGAGCGTATTCCGGCGATTCTGCCGCCGATGACATATGAGCAGCAGCTGGAATTGTCAGGAATTTACAGCGTGGCAGGGATGCTTAAGGATGGCGTTTCCTTTGTGGATAAGCGTTGTTTCCGTGCTCCTCACCATTGCATAACACCTCAGGCCATGGCGGGCGGCGGTAACGGTCTTATGCCCGGAGAGGTAAGTCTGGCGTGCCATGGTGTGCTTTTTATGGATGAGTTCAACCTGTTTTCCACAAAAACTGTAGAAGTGCTGCGTCAGCCGATGGAAAGCGGGCATATATTGATTGACCGTGTGAACGGCAAGGTGGAATATCCGGCAGATTTTATGCTCGTCGCGGCGATGAACGTGGTAGGTCAGAAAGTGATACAACCTACGATAAGGGTTGCATCGTTAATTGGTTTAAAAGGCTTTGATAACAAGGGAAATGGCGTGTTTCTATATAACCAAAGGCATAAATTCCTGTAGACTAATCAGCGTAACGCAACGCAGGGCAAATTATTATTATATTTTCTGAAACCCCATTAACGATAGCAAATTTCTATCGTTATGAGGTTCGATATCGTTAAAACATTTCTATGCAGAAAATCTGCATCATCAGCGCGAAATTCAGCACATTACCATTGAGAATGAAAGGAAAACAAATATGGCAGCATTTAAGAGAGAACGGAAGATGAAAGTATATGCACAGTCGGGATATCATTACAAAGATACCGCCACCATCATATTAAAGGGAGCATGGCTTGAAACGCTAGGGTTTGAGCCGGGGACGCCCATAAATGTTGAGTGCGATGGAGGAAGGCTTGTGATTACCAGAGCAGATTAAGTAGTTGCGGAGTAAAAAAGGTGCAGGTAAAAATCATTACCTGCACCAGAAAATAAAACTGATAGATTTTAGTTCCTATAATCGTCCTTGAGAAAATCTCTGAAACGAGCCATTAATTTCTCCCTGTGATATTGAAGGGTGCTAGGTTTAATTCCGAGGTCTCTAGCAAGCTGACGTTCTGAAGAGCCTGTCATGATCATTTTTACGATTTCCAAATCTTCGCCATCCAGCTCATCAATCATTGCATACATCTTTGAATAAAGAATGTTCTTCGCAACAATGTATTCAGGATTGTTTACATCTGTAGAAGAGTTGTAGGAATAATGAATTGCTCCATTTTTGCCAGAACAGTCATCAAAATCAGAATTTTCAATATCGAGATTCTCTAAGCTATCAAGACCATCAGTGTAATTAGATAAATCTTTGTCATCTTTATCTGCATCATCGAGTCTTTTCAGAACATCCAGTAAAGGCTTATCTGAGTCAATGGATGGATCGTATCCACAATCCATCATCGGGGAAAGAATGGTAACCTCATGGTCAAGATAATTTTCAGTAGCACGAGCCATATTTCTTCTATGGTTATCAATGGCACGATTGAAGGATTCAGCCTTAATTTTGAGAGCTTTTTTTTCTTCATCAGAAGCGTCTTCATAACCTTCTACTGGAACAATTGCATATGTTCTGTACTTGCCGAACTTATTCATCTTTCTGACCTTGCCACCATTATCCTTGTAAAACTGTTCTGAACCTGGTTCCTGTGATGGGGTGATTGGCATATAAGTTACTGGAGAAAGTTCAGTAGTTGTAGTTACTGTTGTAATGGTTGTTTTTGTTTCTGTTATTGACTGTATATTAACTTTTTTTGTCATAATAGGAGCCCTCCTTTGGCTCATTGCGAAATGGAGAACTCCTGTTGGAAAGCCAGAAAAAAGACCGCAGTCGACCATCCAAAACGGTGTTAACCATTTCAGTTAAGGTTGACCGGGCCTTCCGATGGACCGGCTGTTATTTAGTTATTGGCTTACCATGACACTTCGGAACACCATTGATCAGATGGTGAGCTTCATGGTAATTGGTTTTACACGCTTTTGCCGGGAGCGAAACTTTGTTTTCGATTGTAAAAAAAGAAATACTGTAGTATAATTTTTGATGTATGAATAAGTATGAATGAGACTTAATACATCCAATCGAAAAAGTATTCAGGAAGAAGTTTTCTTTCTTCAACCTTGTGACTATATTTTAATTTATATAAGGTTTTTCATCATTGCTTCGGGATTGGCGTTTGAATAGGAATCTTTGGATTATTCGTTGACGAGGTATTGGCTTTTTTATACAATTTTGGCTTTTCACGAAAGAGAGGGTAAAACGCTTGAAATATAGTGATATTTGCAAAGCATTTTACATATCTGAAGAAATTGGAAACGGAGAAACTCAGCTTATTGGGATTGGTATTAAATCAGCAGAATCTCAAGCCGACATCGCTTCTTATTTTTTTGCTCTTGGTAGCGATAATGCTTATCAAGAACTGATTGCCCAGTATAATCCAAGCACTTTTAATAAGTGGTTTTATGGAACGACGGGTCAACGAAAGGAAATATGGGAGAGATTTAAAGACCCCGGATACAATGAAGAGAAATATGTAGAATTGCTTCAATCTGATTTAGATGAAGATATACTTCCAAGGGTGGCAATTAATCTTGGCATAACCGTTGGAAATGGAGAAAAAATAAATAAGAATCGATTAGCAGTTGCAATTGCAAGACAGATGTGTGAATTAGCAAAAGGTAAGGTCAAAGATAGAAGTGCTGCTAATTTGATTCCTGATATTTATAATGCTGGAAAAATAGAGTGTGATTTTGCTGATTACATAAAGAAGTCAATAGAACGATACAACGTGATGAAACTAATTGGAGGAAGTGAAGTACCTCTTGAAGATTATTTTGTGTGTAATACTCTTGGAGATAAGCAAAGGGTTATCACGGACAGAGCAAAATTAAAGAGTGAATGCTTAGAAGATGATGCTGTTACGATTGAAAATATTAGAAATATGTATTTAAAACGGCGGGGATTTGATAACAGGAAGTCGATTTTAATTGGTTGTGGTGGCAGCGGAAAAACATTGATGTTGCAGCACTTGTTTTTAGATGGATTGAATAAATTCCCTGAAACAGGAGTACTTCCAATTTTTATTGAATTACGATATTTTACTGAAAATGATGAAATAGAGCCTTATATTTTTAAAAATGTGTCATCGAAGGATCCGTCATTTACAGAAGATATATGCCGTGTATTACTGCGTTACCTATATCATTATATTCAAACAATAGATGTAACGCAGTTAATACATGGGAATATTCCTAAATTAACAGGTGGGGATTTTAAAGCCTTGAAGATCGCCGTACCTCCTCTGGAGGTACAACGTGAAATAGTCCATATTTTGGACTCTTTCACGTTACTTACAGCCGAGCTTACAGCCGAGCTTACAGCTCGTCAGAAACAGTATGGTTTTTATATGGATCAATTGTTAAGCTTTAAAAGTGAGAGAATTGGTAATAGGAGATTAGATGAAGTAGCAGACATTTATGATTCATTACATAAAACGCCAAAATACTCAAGTAGCGGATACAGTATGGTTCGTGTTCAGGATATAAAGGGAGGCTATATTGAAAAGGAAAATACATTAAAAGTAGATGAGGATGTATATACTACATTTACACAAAAGTATAAACCCCAACAGAATGATATTGTTGTTTCTCGTGTGGGTTCATACGGAAATTTTGCTTTAATTCCAGATGACGAATGCTGTTTAGGCCAAAATGTTGCATTGATCCATCCTAAGATTAATTCCAGATACTTATATTTTGTTTTGAATTCTGGGATGACACAAAATTGGATAAATATGAATGTTAAAGGTGTAAGTCAAAAATCATTTAGTTTAGCTGATATAAAAAGACTGCCAATTCCGGTACCTAAAACAAGTATTCAAGAGAAAATAGTAAAAGTACTAGATAACTTTGAATCAATTTGTACAGATTTAAATATAGGACTTCCAGCAGAAATAGAAGCAAGGCAAAAGCAGTATGAATATTATAGAAATCAGATATTGACATTTGCGTCAACGGGTAAGAGCATCCTAACAGACAGACAGACAGACAGACAGACAGACAGACAGACAGACAGACAGACAGACAGACAGACAGACAGACAGAGCTTGATTAGGCTTTTACAGTATGTATTTGGTTGGGCTGATGTTTACTTGGCTGATGTTTGCAATTCAATATCATCTGGTAAAGCAAAAACAAAAGAAAATGAAGGTTTATATCCTGTGTATGGATCAACAGGAATTATTGCGCGAACTGACACATCGGTATATAAGAAAGACAATATACTGGTTGCACGTGTTGGAGCTAATGCGGGATATACACATATTGCATCAGGAGAATATGATGTTTCAGATAATACTTTAATTGTTGATATAAAAAAAGAATTTTGTATGAAATATGTTTATTATTCTCTTGTAAATAAAAATTTAAATCAATATGCAAAAGGTGGAGGACAGCCGCTTATCACGGCTGGGCAGATTAAGCAAATTACAATGATGATGCCTGACAATCAAGAGCAAATCAGGGTTGTAGAAATTTTAGATAAATTTCAAAATATATGTACTGATATTGAAACAGGCATTCCGGCTGAAATAGTTGCTCGCCAGAAGCAATATGAATTTTATAGAGAAAAACTCCTGACCTTCAAGGAGAATGATATAGGAGGGATTTGATGTTATCAAACCTACAGCAAGGTCAAAAATTATTGGTCGTGCGTTACGGAAAACAAATAATTAAGAACTGCATAGAATTACATCAAGAAAAAATAGATTCATTGGGATATTGTTGGTTTGGAAAATTAGGAACAGTACCATCAAAAAAATCTATTGATGCGATGCTTGATGAAGAGAATCCGATGTTAATTTTATATGCCAGAAGTTCAGCATATATTTGCGAAGTTAGTGAAGTGATTTATGATAAGCCGGACAATGGATTTCCAGATTACTATCAAATAGAATTATTTGATAAATTGTTATATCCGACAGTTTATTTCAAACTAACTTCAATAAAGATGATAGATATAAATGAGTTAGAAAAATTCATAGTTTTAAGCAGTGGAAACACGGCAATTAATACGTTGATGCATTCTATGTCCTCTTTCTTGTTTGTATCATATGGTAAATCACAAATTATGGTAGATAAACAGAAAGAAAACATGAAGGTACCTAAAAGAATAAAATTAACGGAGAACGACTGTGTGTATAGGAAAGCTGGTAAGTGTGGGTTAAAAGGTTTCGTGAATTATCAATATGAATGTGACAGACCTGCTAATTGTATAAGACAAAAAAGATAAAGGAGGTGTTACAAGTGCCATATTTCAATATAGTAGCAGAGACCAATGAGAATACGGTTGTTACACAGTATGAGCCTGTGAAGAAAAGGTCTGATGCCTACCAAAGTGAGGCAGAATTAGAGAAGGAATTTATCCGTATGCTTACAGAGCAAGGATATGAATATTTACAGATACATACAGAAGAGGATTTGGTTGCTAATATTCGTGCCAAACTTGAAGAGTTAAATGAGTACAAGTTTTCTGACACAGAGTGGGAGAGATTTTTCAAAGAATGTATAGCAAACGGAAACGATGGCCCTGTAGAGAAAACTTGTAAAATCCAAGAGGACAATGTTCAGGTATTAAAGAGAGACGATAACATGACCAAGAACATTACCTTAATTGACCGAAAGAATATCCATAATAATAGATTGCAGGTAATCAATCAGTATGTGGTTACTACAGAACAGGGGGCAAGACATGATAACAGATATGATGTTACGGTACTTGTAAATGGATTCCCTTTGGTTCATATTGAACTTAAAAGAAGGGGAGTGCCTATTCGGGAGGCATTCAATCAAATTAATAGATATGAAAGAGATTCCTTTAGTGCTGGATATGGTTTGTTTGAATATGTGCAGATTTATGTAATTTCTAACGGAACAAATACAAAATATTATTCTAACAGTACTAGGTATAATGCAATTAGGGATGCGGAGTCAGCTAATACAAAGAAGGGAAAAACAAGTAATTCCTTTGAGTTTACATCTTTCTGGGCTGATGCAAATAATCATGTAATCCCGGATTTGATTGACTTTACTAAGACATTCTTTGCAAAACATACTATTTTGAATATCCTTACAAAATATTGTGTATTCACATCAGAAAATATGCTTTTGGTTATGAGACCATATCAGATTACGGCAACAGAGAGGATTCTTAACCGAATTGAGATTGCTCATAACTATAAGAAGTATGGTGACATTGCTGCGGGAGGATATGTATGGCATACAACAGGAAGTGGTAAAACCCTGACTTCATTCAAGACGGCCAGACTTGCAAGTAATCTTTCATTCATAGATAAGGTTCTATTTGTAGTAGACCGTAAGGATTTGGACTATCAGACTATGAAGGAATATGACAGATTTGAGAAAGGTGCTGCTAACAGCAATTCATCAACGGCTATTCTTGAGAAACAGTTAAGGGATACCAAATCAAAGATTATTATAACTACCATTCAGAAACTTTCTACATTTATAAAGAAGTATGAAAAGAATCATCCGGTATTTGACAAGGAACTCATGATTATCATTGAGGAAGAAAGACTGAAAGAAGATGAGACACGTAAGTTCCTGGAAAATGCATTCCGAGAAGGCGAGGTAAAAACTGTAGGTACAGACATTGATAAGATTATGCCTCCTGTTAGTCGCTTTGGTGGTGGAAATAGAGCAACCAAAAAGAAAAACGTAATAGACAGATTAAAAGCATATTTTGAAAAGTTCTATGGTATAGGTGGAATAGCAAGTTTTACCAAAGAGAATGAATAATAAATAGAAAAGTAACCATTAGTGTTATTTGTCAAATTTATGACGGTAACGCTAACGGTTACTTTTTTGTTAGTCTTTTTTATAAAATGCGGTTTCATACCCATCGGCACGAAGGAGCAGTCCGTCAATCCACTTTGGGGTTCTGCCCATCTGCTCACAGATGGCATTAAGGTCGGCATCCATAGGTGTTTCAATGATCAGTTCATCGTGTACATGACCCACGATAAAGCAGTGGTAGAGAGTACGCATGGCATGGCAGAGGATATCCCGGCTGATTGCCTGTACGATATTTTCTACAAATTTAGGACCATAGGATTCGATGCGTTCCCACTTCTTATTAGTACCGACACCTTCGTATGTGACAGATTCACCACCGAATTTATTTTCACCAATCTTTGGCTTTACATAGCAGAGGCGTCTGCCGGACGGAAGGACGATAAATAACATACCACTCTGATATACAAATCTGATGCCGTGTGTTTCGGTGGCGGTACGCTGCTTGATGGCTGTTTTTACACAACGGTCAACATCCCACCAGAACTGTACAATATTCGGATTTGAGGCTCTCCATGAGTCAACAAGTGGCTGTAATTCATCTTCAGACAGTCCCATATCTAATGCACCCATAGCAGTTAAAGCACCGACTGAACCACCATATCCAAGGGCAAGTTCTGCAATCTTACCTTTCTGGCGGAGGTGACCATTAACGCCATGCTTTTCAACAGGAACATGGAACATGGCTGATGCAGAGGCACAGTAGATATCTCCGTTTTCTTTAAACACCTTCATACGCCAGTTTTCTTTTGCCAGAAAAGCAATAACACGGGCTTCAATTGCAGAGAAGTCAGATACACAGAACTTGCATCCCTGCTTTGGGATAAAAGCAGTACGGATAAGCTGTGAGAGTGCATCCGGCACATCATCGTACAACATATTCATAAGTTCATAATCCCCAGATTTTACGATATCTCTTGCATCTTCCAAATCGGTCATGTGGTTCTGAGGAAGGTTCTGTAACTGAATAATGCGTCCTGCCCATCTGCCAGATCTGTTTGCACCATAAAACTGAAACATACCTCTGGCACGACCATCGGCACACACAGAGTTCTGCATAGCTTGATACTTTTTCACAGAAGATTTTGCAAGTTGCTGACGGAGTTTCAGAACATCTGCTACATCAGAAGGTACAGTCTTAAGCAGTTCAATGACAGCTTTTTTATCAAGGGAGTCAGTTTCGACACCTTTGGAAATGAGCCAGTCTTTCATCTGTGTTACAGAGTTTGGATTTTCAAGTTCTGTCTTATCCTTTAATGTTCCCATAAGCCTTGCCTTGCTGAAGGCATCAAATTTTATTGCGTTTGTTACAACATCCATATCAAGCAGGATGCCACGGTCATTGATTTCCTGGTCTATATGGTATTCATCCCATACGCTGTCCGGCACAGGAAAACGGGAGAGTTTCTGCTGAATGGACATCTCAACCTCAACATCCCTTTTATTATATTTTTTGAACAGTTCCCATTTGTCTGGAGCATCGGATGGCATATTTCTTGTTCTGCCACCATTGACCTTGGTAGGTTTACATGGAACACAGAAGTAGCGGATGAGGTCTTTACCTTCTTTAAGTTTCTGTTCCTCAAGTCCAAGCACAGCACCAACACCTTCAAGTGAAAGTGGAAGCCCCATATATGCAGACCAGATCATGCTGCATCTCCACGAGGACGGGTCGAGATAATTTCCAACGGAATCTTCCGGGATACTGTAACTTTCAAAGTATTCTGGATAGTTGCGTTTAAGCCAGTAGGAAAGAAAAATTCGCTCGAATGATGCATTGAATGCCCATTTTATTACGGAATCATCTGTAAGTGCTTTCAGTATATAATCTGGGATTTTCTCTCCGTTTGCAACATCTACTACGATGACAGGTTCATCATTGATGGAATATCCAAATAGAAGAATCTCAGCATCTGGGGATTCAGCATATGGATATACTCCATATTTGATAGGTACGTTGGAGTAAGTCTCCAAGTCGATAGATAATTTTTTAATCATTTCTGGAATTTGCATAGATTGTCTCCTTATTATAAAAACGGGGTAGCAGAGGAAATATCCTCCGCCACCCTTACGGTTTATGTGCTACTACGGATTAAGCAAGGAAATCGTCATCCTCATCGGTTGCAAAGTCTGATTCAGCACTTGCTTTACCTCCGAGAGGCTCGCCATCTCTTAACTTCTGCAGGTTATTCAAGCCACAGGCAATACCACGATTACCATTCACATTGAAAGCGTAGAAGTTGATGGATGCCCTGCCGTAGATGCCGGAATACATCTCAGAACGCTCAATGATAGGCTGTCTGTCTGCATCTACGATACCAGGAGCAGAAGCGGAATTCGCATTCACAAAATAGCTGTTAGCGTATGCCTCATCATCAGGCCTTTCAATGTCACCGTCACGGAGAGGGTTTTTGATTGCTGTAAGCGCCGGTACTGACTTGCCATTGCCCTTAAGCTTTGACTGACCTTCCTCATATGCAGCCTGAATGGCAGCCTTAATCTTATTGATGGTGGCGGTGTCATCCTTTGGGATGATAAGTGAAACCGAATACTTAGGCTTACCACCATCGATTGCCTTTGGTTCCCATGCATTGAGGTATGAGAATCTTGTGTCTGGTCCTGTGATTACCTTTGTAGGTACTGTTAATCTTCCGTATTTAGTTGTGTTTGTCTTAATATCCATGATATTTTCCTCCTAATTTTCATTGAAATCGTCAATTGCCGTGTTAAGTGCCTGTCGCTTGTCCGTTTCAGGCACAAGTGTTGGTTTTCCCTGTGGCTTTTCAATCAAGCCTCCAAGGAGTTCATTGAACTTCGTCTTACCGAGAAGAGAAGTCATTGCTGTAATACCGAGAAGTTTCTTCTCATAAGGGTCATATCCGGCATTTACTACAGCTGATGCTACAGCATCTGCATCCACATATCTGCGGTTGGATTTACCCTCGACTACTTTGTAGCCACCATAGTGAGTTCCACTTAAGGCTTGTTCGAGTGCATATTCTTTTATGTCGTTAACCCAGTTTACAAGGTCATCGACCTTTGGCAGGATAGCTGCAATCTCAGCATCCTCAAGTGTGGCAGGCATTACAAAGTCGTATTTCGCCAGTTCAAGATTGTACTCTGCCCGTTTACGGCAGGTAGCCTTAATCTTACAGAAGGTGCAGTGGTCACCTGCTTTGAATTCGCCACCGCCTTCATATGCTAACTTTGCAGTTGGTGCAAGAACTGTATCTGCCCAGGTGAGAAGATCAGCTTTTGTCATGGTACAGGTGGAAACATTATCCCTGCGAGGCTGAAAGATTGTCATCTTTACAGTCTTGATGTTATAGATGCCATCGTAGATATCGATAGCACCTAAGGCATAACACATCATCTGTGGATTGTGTTCTGCATCAACCAGAACCCCAAGTCCGTATTTAAAGTCGATGATATGAAGTACCTCATCTGCTACGATAAGACAGTCACCCGTTCCAAAGCCATCTGGCACCCAGTTGGAGAAGTCCAGTCTCTGTTCTACGAGTACAAGAGGGTCAGCACATAACATTTTTGCCTTTTCGTACTGTTCCATGACGAAGTTCCTGTATTCTTCCGTGCAGTTTTCCATCTCGGCATCATAGAATTCGAGGTTTTCTGTCGGATCATGTCCGGAATGACCAAGTGCTGACAGAACTTTGTATTCACAGAGTTCATGTGCATCCGTTCCTTGCTGTGCATAAGGACTTGCCCTGTCCCGGATATTTGCACATAACCTTGCTGATGGTGGACAGTTGAGCCATTGCTTACTGGATGAAGCAGATAGCAGTGCGTGTTTAGGCATTGCCGACCACCTCCAGAGCAGCTACCACATCTGCATATTTATCAGCCGGAATGCCGGAGAGTGTACCATCAGATGAGTATTTTGCAACGACGCCTTTAACATCAGCTTTGTACTTGCCTGCCTCAGCTTTTGACATCTGAGCCAGTTTCGCTCTGACCTCTTCCTTGGTATAAGTAACTGGTTCTGTGCTTTCTTCATCAGCAGCAGATTCCTCTGCCGGAGCGGTCTCTGTTTTCTTTTCTGCCTTTACAGGTTTGTCCTTTTTTACAGCTTTTGGCTGTTCTGCATCCTCGGAAGAGTAGTACTCACTGAGTTTTGCAAAGCCATCGGCTATTGTTCTGTACAGTTCAGCTAATTCCTTATTTTTCATCTGATTGCACCTCCGTTTATAATCATTTCGCCAATCTGAATATCATGCTTGCAGATGGTAATTGGATACGGATGAGATAATCCGAAACCATGTGGGGCATAGTGTGGAAGAACCTCGCCTACAAGAAAGTTTTCATACTCGCCTGTGATTAACACAGGGACTGTCATTCCCTGCCAAGGATATCTGTCCGAATCTCCCTGCTTAAGTTTTACTTTGACGGTCTCTCCCGTCAGTCCGTAGTTCTTGTACATATTTTTTGTCCTCCTTTGACATCTGTTTGGCTGTGATTTTCTTAGCTAGTCTTCTTGATACAACACTAATTGCCGTAAGAACCTCGGCTAATTCTGTATCGAGTTCGTCATCTTCGGCATAAGCGTGTGTATTAATGTCTGCCATGATTAGCACCGCCTTTCTGAAAGGAACTGTGTTTACCTCTCACTATTCGCTGGACAATTTTTTTAGGATTGACCGAAGAATTTTGAAAAATTTTAAAAATTTCTTTTAGTGAGATGTTTAAGTGATTTACCTCTCACTATTCGCTGGACAGAATTTTAGTGATTGACCGAAAGAAAAAAAAAATATGAAAATGTGTAATTGATAATTTGCATTTATATAGAAGAAACGGTATCCGCTGGAAGAACGAAAGCAGATACCGTTTTTACATTTAATAGGAAGAAAAAGATTTTTTGCAGAAAATACTATTTATTTTCGGTCAAAGACAAGAAATATGCCCAGCGAATAGTGAAGGGGTTATTAATCCCTACCATTTAACGAAAGGAGACGGTTCATATGGGAGTAGGTTACAGAAACCCGGAAGGCTACGCAGATCCTGTGCCATATCAGGCAATCTCTAATATGGATAAGGAACAGAAGCGTTATATGCCGATGGTGTATATCTGTTCAGCATATAGCGGTGATGTGGAATGTAATACAGAGAAAGCCAGACGATACAGCAGATTTGCTGTAGATGCAGGAAGGATTCCGATAGCACCACATCTGTTACTTCCTCAGTTTATGGAAGAAGAGTCAGAGCGTGAACTTGCCATGTTCATGGATATTGCGATTCTTTCCAAGTGCAGGGAGTTGTGGGTATTCGGAAAGCCGACAGCCGGGATGTTAAACGAGATAGCTTATGCAGAGCGTAAGCAGATGACAATTAGATATTTCAATGAAGAATGCAAGGAGGACGATTAAATGCAGATGACATTATGTAGTGCGACCTGTGTCGGGAAAGCCGCTAACTGTATTTATCCCAATAAGGTAGTCGTGGATAATGCAGCAGATATGGAATCAGCAGTAGCAGTTGATCATGTGTGTGCCACATACACAGGTAATCGCAGAGGCAACAGTAACTTTATTGAATCAGATGTAATTCCAATGGACATCGATAATGACCACAGTGATAATCCGGCAGACTGGATTACGGAAGATAAGATGGAAGAACTCTTTGGAGATGTGGACTATGCGTTAGTGCCAAGCAGACACCATATGCTTGCAAAGGACGGAAAGTCAGAGCGTCCAAGATATCATGCATATTTTACTATTGAGAAATGCACGGATGCAGCACAGTACACAGCAATGAAAACAGCAATCCAGAAAGCCTATCCGTTCTTTGATGACAATGCCCTCGATGCAGCCAGATTTTTATTTGGTGCAACAACAGGCGAGGTTATCTGGCATGAAGGTTGGATGAGCATTATGGAAGTAGTGGCTGATACAGAGCCGGATGCTGATGACGGAGATTTCGATGATGGATTTGTCGGTGGTCCCATTACAGAGGGCAGCCGTAATAAGACATTATCCCTTTTTGCCGGAAGAGTTCTGAAGAGATACGGGGAGTGTGATAAAGCACATGAAGTATTTCTGGAACAGGCAGAAAAGTGTGACCCACCTTTGGATGATGCAGAACTTTCCACTATCTGGTTCTCAGCGTTGAAGTTCTTTAGAAATAAGATAAGTGGCAGTAACGGATATGTCCCTCCAGATCAGTACAATAACGATTTCGGTGGAGAGCCTGGTTCATTAAGACCAGATGATTACTCAGATATCGGACAGGCAAAGATCCTGTCAGCCACATACGGAGATGAACTGAAACACACATCAGCAACGGATTATATAAGATATGACGGAGAAGTGTGGGTGGAAGATAAGCAGATGGCTGTTGGAGCCTGTGTGGAATTCCTCGACTTACAGTTACAGGATGCAAACGATTATATGGATGCAGCCAAGAAAGCACTCATCAAAGCAGGATACCCGGAAGAGTCCGTAAACCAGGGGTCAAAGGTCCTTGCTAAGGATTGTGATATTAAGCCGGATGACCTTCCAATATTTTATATGCTTGTCGGAGCAGAAAAGTACCTTGCTTTCACTATGAAACGCAGGGATTACAAGTATATTACTTCGGCGCTGAATGTGGCAAAGTCCATGCTTGGCATTAAGGCATCAGATCTTGATAAGAATCCGAATCTGCTGAATACACCATATGCAACTTACAATCTGGAACTCGGCATGGCAGGAGAACAGCCACATGACCCGTTCGACCTTATTACCAAAATCACGGAATGCTCTCCGGGAGATGAAGGAATGGATATCTGGCTTGAGGCACTTGATACATTCTTCTGTGGTGATGCAGAACTTATCGAATATGTGCAGAAGGTCATCGGTCTGGCAGCCATTGGTAAGGTGTATGAGGAATTCATCATTATAGCCTACGGAGACGGCGCTAATGGTAAAAGTACGTTCTGGAACACGGTGGCAAGAGTCCTTGGAACTTATGCAGGTAAGATTTCATCAGATATTCTGACAATGGGCAATAAGGTAAATGCCCAGCCGGAGATGGCAGAACTTAAAGGCAAGCGTCTCATCATTGCATCGGAGATGCAGGAAGGTGTGCGTCTTAATACAGCAATGGTTAAACAGTTATGCTCTACTGATGAAATACAGGCTTGCAAGAAATACAAGGATCCGTTCCATTTCGTTCCTTCCCATCAAGTGGTACTTTACACGAACCACCTGCCAAAGGTCGGTGCGAATGATGATGGTATCTGGAGAAGATTAAAAGTGATTCCGTTCAATGCGAAGATTAAGGGTAATTCAGACATCAAGAATTATGCTGATTACCTTTATGAGAAAGCCGCCCCTGCCATCATGAAGTGGATTATCGAGGGAGCAGAGAAGGTAAGCAAAGCTGACCATAAGGTATCGGACCCGAAATGTGTGGAAGATGCTGTGGCATCATACCGAGAGGACAATGACTGGCTTGGACATTTCCTTGCAGACTGCTGTGAACTTGGCTCTAATTTGGAAGAAAAGTCCGGGGAGTTTTATCAGCAGTATCGTGCTTACTGCATTCAGGGCGGTGAGTATATTCGTAGCACGACTGATTTTTATGCAGCCATTGAACAGGCAGGATTTTACAGACACAAGACGAATAAGGGAAGTTTCGTGCATGGCGTGAAACTCAAATCTGGAAGTGATTTCATTTAATGTCTTGCAAGTGACGGTCAGTGATAGTCGTTTGTAAGTGGTGATGGTCAAATACAGACTTTTATGAGTTCTACTCATAATTTCACAAATCCTTATTTTAAGCCATTTGTGATAGTCATTACACTCTCTACCAAAAGTAGCCTATAGAGAAAAAAATGATAAAAAAGCCCTATAGAGAGGTTTGGGTAGAGAGTATCTTGACCGTCATAGTTACAAATTTTGATGGGAGGTTCGTGGATGAGAGAAAAGACCATTGAACAGAAATTAGTCAGTGAAGTGAAAAAGCGTGGTGGCATCTGTCCTAAGTGGGTCTGCCCGTCCTTTGATGGGATGCCTGACCGATTGGTATTTTTACCGGGTCGGCATTTCGGGATGGTGGAGGTGAAAGCACCAGGCGAGAAACCGAGACCTTTGCAGGTGTCCAGACACAGATTATTACAGAGATTAGGCTTTAAGGTGTATGTCCTTGATGCCTTGGAAGATATAGGAGGTATCCTTGATGAGATTCAAACCACATAATTATCAGCAGTATGCAATTAGCTTTATAACCCATAATCCCATAACGGCAGTACTTCTTGATATGGGAATGGGAAAGACAGCCATAACACTTATGGCAATCGACTATCTGATGTATGAGTACTTCGAGATTGTGAAGGTACTTGTTATCTGTCCCCTGCGAGTTACACGAACATGGAGGGATGAGGTAAACAAGTGGGAGCAGCTGTCTGGCTACAGACTTTCCATTGTGACAGGTACTGTAGCACAAAGGAAGAAAGCACTGGCAGCAGATGCAGACATTTATATTATCAACCGTGAAAATGTACCGTGGCTTGTAGATAAAAGCGGTGTTCCATTTGACTTTGACATGGTTGTGATTGATGAATTATCATCTTTCAAAAACCATCAGACAGCAAGGCACAAAGCACTTATGAAGGTTCGACCATTCATAAAAAGAATCGTGGGACTTACTGGAACACCTGCAAGCCAAGGACTTATGGATCTGTTTGCAGAATTCAAAGTGCTTGACTTTGGACAGCGTTTGGGTCGGTTTATCGGACAATTCAGACTCAATTACTTCAGACCCGATAAGGTCAACGGAAATATCGTGTATTCCTATAAACTTCTGCCGGGAGCAGAGGAGAAAATCTATGAGAAGATACAGGACATCACGATTTCAATGAAAGCGGTGGATTTCCTTGATATGCCGGAACTTATAAATACAGAATATCCCGTGTATCTGAATGAGAGTGAACAGGAAAAGTATGAAGGACTTAAGAAGGATTTGATTCTTTCTACTTCAGAACATGAGGTAACGGCTGCAAATGCAGCATCCCTTGTGAACAAGCTGTCGCAGATGGCAAACGGAGCAGTTTATACAGATGATGAGGATATCATCACATTTCATGATAAAAAACTGGATGCCTTAGAGGACATCATAGAATCAGCCAATGGCAAACCACTTCTTGTGGCATATTGGTTCAAGCACGATTATACAAGAATCGTGGAGCGACTTAACAAAATCGGTGTGAAATATATGAAGATAGATTCCGATGAGAGTATCACCAAATGGAATAACAGGGAGATAACTGTTGCACTGATCCATCCTGCATCAGCCGGACACGGACTTAACCTTCAGCAGGGTGGAAATACGATGGTGTGGTTCGGCATCACATGGTCGCTTGAATTATATCAGCAATGCGTCTGCCGACTTTACAGGCAGGGGCAGACAGAAGGAACTGTCACCATAATTCACCTTATAACACAGGGAACTGTTGATGAGAAAATTATGAAAGCATTGTCTGTAAAGGATAATACGCAGGCAGCTTTAATCGAGGCTGTCAAAGCAGAGATATAGAAAATCATAGTCAATCAGAAGTCAATCATGGTCAATCCGAGGGAATAAAAAATTTATTTCGGAGGTAAAACCTATGAGCGTAAGAAACTTAAGTCCATATGAGGCATTAGGAAATGCCGTGGTTATACAGGCAGTAAAAGACTACAGGGAGGCAGTGCATAAGCTGTCCCGTGGAAAAAAGAACACGATTGCAGAGTCCATGAAACAGGAATGTGAGAGATTCTTTCAATCCCCATATTTCAATGTGTTCACACAGCTTGATGGGAAAGCACTTCTGTCACAGCTTGAGAAGGAGGTGTCTGCATGACAGTAAAAGAATATTTGGGACAGGCTTATCTGTTGGATAACAGAATCAATTCGGATACAAAGGAACTGGAAGAACTCCGCCTTATGTCACAGACCATTTCCAGTCCGGGATTCGAGGAGCATTATAATGCAAGTAGAAATACCGATGCACCGTACATTCACACATTGGAAAAAATCTTTGATATGGAATCAAAGATTCTTGAGGAGATGAATCTGCTGATGGCATTGAAACAGCAGATAAGAGACGTGATCAGCAAGGTGGAAAAGCCGGAGCATCAGATGATTATGAGATACCGCTATATCCACAACTACTCATGGTCCAAGATTAGTGAAAAACTTTCTGCTGATATTACTACGGTTCAGAGGTGGCACAATAAAGCAATTGCAAAAATAAAACTTCCAGAAAATGCGATAGATTTAAAAGTTGCCATTGTTTGCCATAAGATGCCATAGTCCAGTTTGTGATATTGTATAATCAGCAAAAATGATAAAGATGCATACAGGCAAGAGCCTTCATGGTGGAATCCCCACTGTGAGGGCTTTTCTTATGCCCTTATTGAAGGAGGTGCAGTGATGCCAAGAAAGGCAAAGCATCCGTGCCACCATCCCGGCTGTCCCAAGCTGACAGAAGGAAGGTTCTGTGAGGAACACCAGAAGGAAGAGAACAAGCGTTACGAGAAGTACGGTCGTGATCCTGCAACAAGGAAACGATACGGACGTGCGTGGAAACGCATCCGTGACAGCTATGTTAAGACACACCCCTTCTGTGAGTTGTGCTACGAGAAGGGAGTTCTTGTCCCAGTCGAAGAGGTACACCACAAGGTTCCTTTGTCGGAAGGTGGAACACATGACAGGAGCAACCTCATCTCTTTGTGCAAGTCGTGTCACGCAAGGATACACGCAGAGAGAGGTGACAGATGGCATGGAAGAAAGAGTGATTCATACGAATGATGGTCATGCCAGTCAAATATAAAAATATTTCATTATATTTTTTCTGTGACGGTCATGACCGTCATTTCCAAAAGGGTAGGGGAGGTTCGAAAAGTTGTGGAAAAAAACACATGGCTACGGTGCCGCCCCTTCGTGTGTACTTTTTGCGTATTTGAACGGGGTATTAAGCACCCTATCGTTATTTTTTATATGAGGAGTTGATGATATGGCAAGAGATGGAACTGCCCGTGGCTCAAATATCAAGGTCAATGCCGGGAGAAAATCCAAGGCATTAGCTGAGAAGATGGCAGCAGGCAATCCTGGTGGAAGAAAGCTAAAGATCATTGACTTGCCGGACGGAGCAGAACTTGAAGGGGAAGATATCCCAGAGCCAAGTTCTTACATTAAGTCCAAGCAGAAAGCTGTGGGAGAGTTCGATGCAGAACATATTTACAGATACATTTATCTGTACTTGAAAGATAAAGGATGCGACAAACTGGTGAGCAAGCATCTGGTGGAGCAGTACGCAATGAGCGTGTCCCGACTGATGCAGTGTGAAGAGGCAATCTCAGAATATGGATTCCTTTCCAAGCATCCGACCACAGGAGCTGCCTGTGCAAGTCCATTTGTCGCTATGGCTCAGAACTACCAGAAACAGGTAAACACAATATGGTATCAGATTTTCCAAGTGGTAAGGGAGAACTGCTCAAAGGATTATAACCCTGACGAGTCCGACCCGATGGAACTTCTGCTACGGAGTAGAGGATAGGAGAAACACATGATTGAAAAAGTAAATCCGATGCACCCAGATAAGGTTGCAGATCGAATTGCAGGTGCAATCGTTGATATGGCTTACGCATCTGAGGAAAATCCAAAGATTGCAGCAGAGGTTCTGATTGGACATGGCGTGTGCCATGCGATCATTGAAACATCAGCAGATATTGATGAAAAGAATGTAGCAGATGCTGTTTTAAGGATTGCCGGAAATATCCAGACAGATATTGTTATTGTTCCACAAGACATTCACTTATCTGAGAATCAGAAAGGCAATGTTAGATGTGGGGATAACGGCATCTTTAAGGGAATGCCACTTACCAGAGAACAGAAAGAACTTTCACAGATTGCAAGGGACATTTACAGGAAATATCCTACAGACGGAAAGTACATTCTTGATGGGGTAAGGCTCATCATCTGCCAGAGCAATGCAGCCAAAGAGGAACTGGAGAATCACTACCCAGGGGCAGAGGTCAATCCGCTTGGTGCCTGGGCAGGTGGTACAGATGTAGATACGGGAGCAACAAACAGAAAACTTGGTTCTGATATGGCTGATTCTGTTACAGGCGGAGGGCTGCATGGCAAGGATTTATCCAAGGCAGATGTATCCGTAAACATCTATGCTTTCCTTAAGGCACAGGAAACAGGAATGCCTGTCACACTCTGCTGTGCAATCGGTGATGAGATGGTGGATGGAAAGCCTTATGCAGAAATCGTGCAGATGGCAAGAGAGTACATCCAGTCAGTTGGCGGATTTGAGAAATTTGCAGAATGGGGGTTATTCTAATGGCAAAGCATACAACAGAAATGAAAATGGTACAGACTTCCAAACTGATACCATATGTAAATAATGCCCGTACCCATTCGCAGGAACAGGTCAATAAGCTGCGAGGTTCCCTTCGTGAGTTTGGGTTTATCAATCCTGTTATTATCGATGCTGACTATAATGTCATTGCCGGACACGGAAGGCTTATGGCTGCAAAGGAAGAGGGCATTGAGGAAGTTCCGTGTGTGTTCGTTGATTATCTGACGGAGGCACAGAAGAAAGCATATATCCTTGCTGACAACCGATATGCACAGGATGCCGGATGGGATGAGGAGATGTTAAGGGTTGAAATTGAAGCCTTGGAGGGAATGGACTTTGATGTGTCATTCACAGGCTTTGATGAACAGGAGATCGCAGACCTTCTTGCAGGAGATGCTGATGATGCAAAAGAAGATGATTTCGATGTTGAGGAAGAATTACAGAAACCGTGCTTTTCCAAGACAGGAGATATCTGGCATATCGGAAGACACAAAGTCATCTGTGGTGATTCTACACAGGAAGATACTTATACACAGCTTTTTGAAGATAAGAAGTGTAATCTTGTATGCACGGATCCACCTTACTTTGTAGCACTTGAGAATGCATCCGGCAAGATTGCCAATGATGACTTAAATGATAAGGACGGATATGAATTCCTTATGAAAGCCTTTAGCAATTTCCATAATGTTATGGCTATCGATGCATCCATCTATGTATTCTATGCGACCATGAAGGCTCGTGTATTTTATGATGCATATGAAGATGCAGGCTTTAAGGTCGGTGCAGGTCTTATATGGAAAAAGCCAAGGGCACCGCTTATGAGGACTGATTGGAAGTTCAACATGGAGCCAATCATCTGGGGTTGGAGAAAAGACGGAAAGCACAAATGGTATGGTGACCAGAAGCAGAAATCCGTATTTGAATTTGATGGTATCAAGAATTCAAAGGAAGATGGATTCGGGCATCCATCCAGTAAGCCTGTTCCGCTGATTGCATATCTTATCAAGCAGTGTACACAGGCAAACGGCATCGTTCTTGACGGATTCTTAGGCTCTGCATCCACACTTATGGCTTGTGAGCAGCTTGATCGTATCTGTTATGGTGTGGAACTTGAACCAAAATTTGTGGATGTGGCAGTAAAGAGGTATCTGGAATATAAGAATGGTGACAGCACGGATGTGTATGTCATCCGTAATGGTGAGAAGATCAGTTACGAAGATGCAGTGGCAGGAATGGAGGATACCGATGGAACAACAGAATAAAATGACATTAACCCTCGGCAGTCTTTTTGACGGTTCCGGGGGTTTTCCATTGGGTGGAGTCATTGCAGGAATCACACCAAAGTGGGCAGCAGAGATTGAGCCGTTTCCCATAAGGGTCACATCAGTCCGTTTTCCCAATATGACACACCTTGGAAATATAAGTGAGGTCAGCGGTTCGGAGATTGAGCCAGTTGATATCATCACATTTGGAAGTCCCTGTCAGGACATGAGCGTGGCAGGGAAAAGAGAAGGCTTGGGCGGTAACCGTTCAAGTCTTTTTTACGAGGCAATCAGAATCATAAAGGAAATGAAGGAGGCTACCAATGGAAAATATCCAAGATACATCGTCTGGGAAAATGTTCCCGGAGCATTCTCGTCAAACAAGGGCGAGGACTTCAGAGCAGTCCTTACCGAAATCTGCAAAGTCAAAGAAGAATGTGTGTCTGTACCTAAACCTGCAAAATGGGAAAATGCAGGACGCATCATGGGAGAAGGCTTCAGTATTGCATGGAGACTCCTCGATGCTCAGTATTGGGGTGTTCCCCAGAGAAGACAACGTATCTACCTTGTCGCAGATTTTGATGGAGGGAGTGCCGGAAAAATATTATTTGAGTCAGAAGGCCTGTCTGGGTATTCTGCGCAGGGCTTCAAGTCGTGGCAAGACGCTGCCAACGGTATTACAGAAAGCGTTGGAGAAACAGGCTCAGACAGCTTAATGTTTGAAAACCACTCACAGGATACAAGATACCGGGGACCGCTTGCAGTTGCACAGACGGTTTCATCCACCTATGGGACAGGTGGAAATAATCAGCCGTTTGTATTGCAGACACCCAAAACTCTGAAAATCAGATGTGGCTGTGAGGGCGGTGGCAAGGGTGCGCTGATACAGGATGACCTGTCAGCAACCCTTGGAACAAATAATGATCAGACATTATTCCAACCGAGGGCATTCGGTGTGTGTGCAAAGAACAGCAACTCCATGAAATCAGATAATCCGAACAGCGGATTTTATGAGGCAGAGACATCCAGAACCCTTGATGCAAATGGTGGAAATCCTACCTGTAACCAGGGCGGTATTGCCGTGCTTGAAGGCAATGGCAGCAGACCTTCCCATAAAGGGGACGGATATAAGGAATCCGATATCATGTATACCTTAAATGCAACGGAGCAACACGCAGTAGCATTTGCAGATGTTCATGCCACACTTTCTGCAAACGATGGTCCCAAGGGTCCATCCAGTCAGATGATGAAAAACCCGGAAGAGAACTTTGTCGGAGAACCATCCTATGGCATTGGCAGACCTGCGATGAATCAAGGCTACAATGCAGCTTTCAGTTTCCAGATTGAAGAGGAAGTCGAGCCGACACTTGTTGCAGCCGGAGCAAGCGGTGTGGCACATCCGAGATTTTCTTCATCCAAGGCATCGTTCTTTACCGAGGCGAATGAAGAATGTGCCAATACCTTAGTTGCTACGGATTATAAGGATCCTCCGATTGTAAATGACGGGGAGAGTACTGATTATATAGTACGAAGGCTCACACCTACGGAATGTGCAAGACTGCAGGGATTCCCGGACTGGTGGTGTGACGGTCTTGAAACACCAGAACCTACCGATGATGATATTGCCAAGTGGAGAGAAATCTTTCATACCCATGCCAAGGCAATGGGAAAGACCACAAAGCCAAAGACGGACAACCAGATCAGAAAGTGGTTACAGAATCCAAGGTCTGACTCTGCTGAATATAAAATGTGGGGAAACGGAGTGGCATTACCGAATGTTTATTTTGTTATGTCCGGCATTATGTACTATGCACAAGAATCTGCCACATAAAGGCAGTATATTTGTACCCCTGTGAATGCACATAATCGTTGCTTTTACAGGGGTTTAGAGTGATATATGTACATACCAAAAGAAAGGGAGGTACATAGCATGGTACTACATTTTAATGTGAAAGGCGAAAGCCGGAAGGCAATGGTCACAGCCATTGAAAAAGAAATAGGCGGGAAGGCAAGATACCTTGGAGTTCCATCCTGTGCATACGAGATTGGAAACTACACGGTAGGCAGAAACGGGGAACTTGAATTCGGAGATTTTGATGACATTGACGAAGCTGCCCCAATCATTGAGGCTTGTGTGGCCGCCACAGGGGTTACACCAGAAGGATGGGGAGAACAGCCGACAGCAGAAGAAACCGCCGACGAGTTGCCAACAGAGGGCGAGACGGTGGAACTTACGGTTTCCCTTCCAAAGGATAAGGTGGACATTGAAAAGCTGGACAGCTTACTTGAAGCAAAAGGAGATTTGATTCAGAAGGCACTTGGAGCTAAGAACCTTGAATACGAGGAAGGTGCCTACGAAGTGAGATTCCCTTGGTTCGATAAAGTTGCATCAGATGAGGCAACAGCCTACACGAGATTTATTTCTGCCCTATGCGAAATGACTATCAAGCAGAAAAGAATCACAGCAAAACCAAAGGAAAATGAGAATGAAAAATACGCATTCCGCTGTTTCCTTCTGAGACTTGGCTTTATCGGAGACGAGTTCAAAGCAGACCGAAAGATATTGCTTGCAAAACTGGATGGCTCATCAGCATTTAAGTTTGGAGCAAAGAAAGGGGGCGAGCAGTAATGTTTTTTCCACCAAGAAATATAGTTGAATCAGTAAAGAAAGAATATCCATCGGGTACAAGGGTTGAACTTGTATCCATGAATGACCCATACCGTGATATGCCGACAGGCACAAGGGGAACCGTTGACTGTGTGGATGATACAGGCACGATTCATGTGGCATGGGATAATGGATGCCACCTCGGAGTTGTCTATGGCGAGGATTCATGCAGAAAGCTGCACACCATAAAGACCATCTGCTACGGGAAGGAAGAAACATGGGACTGTAAAGAAGATGCAGTTGCCTTTTTCCTACAGGCGGTTGCAGGAAGTGAAGGTGCAGAGTGTGAGAGATACACAAAGGTACTGACAGATCTTGCGATGGGCATGGATATATGTACAGATGGTGAGTAGGGTTCTGGAAAGATACACAATAATCGATGTGTATCTTTGTCCAGTAGTGGTATTTCAATTTATGTGCTTTAGAGTGATATATGTACTACCGAAAGGAAAACAAGCCAAAAAGGAGTACATAGAATGAACGAGAAAACAACAAGACAGATTGAAGAAATGAAAAAGCAGACCATTGGGGTTGAAATCGAGATGAACAGCATCACGAGGGAAAAGGCAGCAAAGATTGCAGCCACCTACTTCGGAACAGGAAGATTTCAGAACACGGCAAGCCGGAACGGATACTACACTTGGTCAGCACGGGATGAGCAGGGCAGGGAATGGAAATTCCAGAAGGACGTCAGCATTGCCGGATGCGACAGCGAAAAATGCGAACTGGTAACACCGATTCTTACCTACGCAGACATTGAAACATTACAGGAACTTGTAAGGCAGTTAAGACACGCAGGTGCAAAGAGTGATGCAACAAGGGGATGCGGGGTACACATTCACATCGGAGCCAAGGGGCATACACCACAGACCATGAGAAACCTTGCAAACATTATGGCAAGCCACGAAAGCCTTATAGCAGATGCCCTTGACCTTGACAGGGGAAGGATGCACAGATACTGCAGAACGGTTGATCCACGATTCCTTGAGAGCCTTAACAAGAAAAAGCCAAAGACCATGTCAGCCTTGGCAGACATCTGGTACGGAAGTCAGAACTGCAACTACGGAAGGTCACAGCATTACAACGACAGCCGATACCATATGCTGAATTACCATGCGACCTTTACAAAGGGAACCATTGAATTCAGACTTTTCCAATTTGATGCCCCTGCTGATGGAAAGCGAAACGGACTCCATGCCGGACAGCTTAAAGCCTACATTCAGCTTTGCCTCGCACTCAGTCAGATGGCAAAGGAAGTAAAAACGGCAAGCCCAAAGCCACAGCAGAATGAAAATCCAAAATACGCAATGAGAACTTGGCTCCTCAGACTCGGATTCATCGGGGATGAGTTCAAGACAGCAAGAGAGATTCTTACAAAGAGACTTGCAGGGGACACAGCATTCAGAACTGCAAGGGGATAGCCTTGTACCACCTTGAAGGAATGACCGCTTCGGCGGTCTTAAGGTGGTAGAAGGGTATTTCCTTCAGAAAGGATGGATGCGAAATGCAGAAAAGATACTATATTGCTTACGGCAGCAACTTAAACATTCCACAGATGCGATTCCGATGCCCCAATGCACGGATCATTGGCACGTCTGTTGTGCCGGATTATGAACTGCTCTTTAAGGGAAGTTCTGATGATGCACCTACCAATAAATCAGGAACTGTAAGGCTTAAGCCGGAAGATGTTCTTCATGTTCCGGGACTTTCCTTTGATGGCTTGGTAGGATATTCGCCTATTGCAATGGCAAAAAATGCCATAGGTCTTGGTATTGCAGCCGAGGAGTATGGCAGTAAATTCTATGCCAATGGGGCTGCACCAAGTGGTGTGCTTGAACATCCGGGAACATTAAAAGACCCATCAAAGGTAAGGGAAAGCTGGACACAGACATTTGGCGGTTCATCCAATTCCAACAAGGTGGCAGTTCTGGAAGAGGGAATGAAGTATACACCGATTTCCATAAATCCGTCTGAGGCACAGTTTCTTGAAACAAGGAATTTTCAGATATCAGAGATTGCAAGGATATACAGAGTTCCGGCTCACATGATTGGACAGCTTGATAAAGCGACCTTTTCCAACATTGAACAGCAGTCTTTGGAGTTTGTTGTGTATACGCTCCGACCTTGGATTACAAGACTGGAGCAGGCAATGGTACGCAGACTTCTGTCAGAAGAGGAGAAGAAAGACTATTTTATCAAGTTCAATGTGGATGGTCTCCTTCGTGGAGATTACCAGAGCAGAATGAACGGATATGCAACAGCAAGGCAGAATGGCTGGATGTCTGCAAATGATATCCGGGAACTGGAGAACCTTGACAGGATACCCGCTGAACTTGGTGGGGATTTATACCTCATCAATGGAAATATGACAAAACTTGAAGATGCAGGAATTTTTGCAGATTCAGCACAAAAAGAAGAGGAGGATTCCGATGAAGAACAAGAAGTTCTGGAACTGGAAGAGCAGGAAAACGCTCAACCAGGAAACAAACGAGGAAATCGTAGAAAGAGTTCTAAGCCTTAACGGAACCATCGCAGAGGAGTCGTGGTTTGATGATGATGTCACTCCACAGCTTTTTAAGGATGAATTAAATGCCGGAAGTGGTGATATCACTGTATGGATCAATTCACCGGGCGGTGACTGTGTGGCAGCGGCTCAAATCTACAATATGCTCGCAGATTACAAGGGGAATGTCACAGTAAAGATTGACGGTATTGCAGCTTCGGCAGCATCCGTGATTGCAATGGCAGGTGACAATGTACTTATGTCCCCAGTTTCAATGATGATGATCCACAACCCTGCGACAGTAGCATTCGGTGACCATACCGAGATGGCAAAAGCCATCGAAATGCTCGAAGGGGTCAAGGATTCTATCATAAATGCCTATTCCTTAAAGACGGGAATGTCGAGGGCAAAGTTATCAAGGCTTATGGATGCTGAAACATGGATGGATGCAACCAAGGCTGTGGAACTCGGATTTGCTGATGATATCATCACAAAAAATGAGTTTCTTAAAAAAGAAGATGATGAGCCGGATGAAGATGGCGAGTCTGATAAAGAAAGCACTGAACAGGATGAGAAAAAGAAATCATCCAATTCAGTGCTTTTTTCACGCAAAGCTGTAAACAATGCACTCCTTAATAAGCTGGAGGAGCATTACAAAAAGCCAAGTGTGGATGTTGCAGGGCAGGTAAAAATCCCTGCCACGAATGTAACTGACGGTGTATCTGCCAAAGAAATCAGAGACCGTCTGGATCTTATCAAAAAGTATATTTAAGGAGGACTGCGATTATGACAGTACAGGAATTAGTTGACAAGAGAGCCAAGGCATGGGAGATGGCTAAGGAATTTGTAAATACCCATGAGGATAAGAACGGCAACTTATCTGCTGAGGATGCTGCGACATACAGCAGAATGGAGGCTGACATCGAGGAACTTACCAATTCCATCGACAGACAGCAGAGAGCCGAGAGAAGGGAGCAGGAACTTTCCAAACCTGTGAATTCTCCTATTACAGGAAAGCCTTATAAGGACAAGCCACAGGGCAAGGTAAAGACAGGCCGTGCATCTGATGAGTATAAGAAGGCTATGTTAAATGCAATCCGCAGCAACTTCAGACAGGTTTCCAATGTATTACAGGAAGGCGTGGATGCAGATGGTGGTTACCTTGTGCCGGAAGAGTATGACCACAGACTGATTGATGTTCTTACAGAGGAGAATATCATGAGAGGCATTGCAACCAGAATTACTACTTCCGGGGAGCATAAGATTAACATCGCAGCTACAAAGCCGGCTGCAGCATGGATTGAAGAAGGGGCAGCGCTTTCATTTGGAAATGCTACATTTGACCAGATGATTCTGGATGCATATAAGCTTCATGTTGCAATCAAGATTACAGAGGAACTTCTGTATGATTCTGCTTTCCCTCTTGAGAACTATATTATCACAGAGTTCGGTAAGGCACTCGGAAATGCAGAAGAGGATGCTTTCCTTAATGGAGATGGCAAGGGCAAGCCTACGGGTATTTTCAATGCTACAGATGGTGGACATCTTGCAGGAACACTTACGGCAGCACTTAAGTCCGATGACCTCTTTGACCTTGTTTATGCTTTGAAGAGACCTTACCGTAAGAATGCATCCTTTATTATGAACGATGCTACATTAGCACAGCTTCGTAAGTTAAAGGATAACAACGGGGCATACATCTGGCAGCCGTCATACCAGGCAGGAGAGCCGGACAGAGTTCTTGGCTACCAGGTACGCACATCTGCTTATGCACCTGCAGATGCGATTTCCTTCGGTGATTATAAGTATTACAACATCGGTGACCGTGGAACACGTTCGTTCAAGCAGCTCAATGAACTCTTTGCAGGAAACGGCATGATCGGTATGGTGGCTAAGGAGCGTGTGGATGGTAAGTTAGTACTTCCAGAAGCAGTGCAGATTCTTAAGCTGAAGTCCGATGCACAGGCAGGAAAAGCCTAAGAGAACCAATGGGGCAGAGTAACAAACAGTTGCTCTGCCTTTGAAGATTTATGGAGGTGTAACAGAATGATTTCTCTTGATGAAATGAAAAATTATCTACGGATTGATTTTGACGATGATGATACACTTCTTGAAAATCTGATTGTCTCATCAGAGCGTCTGTGTATGGACATTGCCAGAATAAAAAGCAAGGATGTATTTGAGAAAAAGGAAACCGCAAAGATAGCAGTCATGTATGCAGTGGCATATCAGTATGAGCATCGTGAGGACTGCGACCATCATGCACTTGCCATGTCACTCCGTTCCCTGCTTTCTGGTATTAGGAAGGCGGGATTCTGATGGAAGTAGCACTTTTAAATGTAAGGATAACATTTCAGAAGAATGAGGTCGTAACAGATGCCATCGGAAATCATAAAAACAGGTGGACAGACTATTATTCGTGTTATGCCACGGTAAGTGGTGAGAGTGGTTCTGAAAAGAGTGTGGCAGCCAATACGCTGTATGAATCCGACCTTGCTTTTACAGTCCGTTATTGTAAGATGCTCGCCTGTGCTGACAGCACAAAACTCCGTATTTTATTTAATGGGGAACTTTATGATATTACATTTATCGACCACATGAATTATAAGAATAAATGCTTGAAATTCAGATGCAGGAAAGTGAGGAGATAGCATGGCAAATGTACAGATTGATAATTTGGCATCCGAAGTCATGAAAGGACTTATGGAATATAAAGACCTTGTTACCTCGGATATGAAGGTGGCTGTGAGGAAAGCAGGACGATCAGTGAAAAAAGATATCCAGGCAAATGCTCCAAAGAAAACAGGTGCCTACTCGAAGAGTTGGAAGGTCAGTACAACAAAAGAGACTTCTGAATCTTTGGAACTTATAGTACATTCTCCAAAGAAATATCAGCTTGCACATCTGCTTGAGAAAGGTCATGCAAAAAGGGGCGGTGGAAGGACAAAGGCAGTCCCACATATCGCACCTGCTGAAGAAAGTGCTGTCAAACAACTGGAGTCTGATATTAAAAAGGCAATCGGAGGTTCATGATGGATGAATTAGTGAAAATCATAGAAGAAATGGGGGTTCCCTTTGCATATGACCATTTTGCAGAGGGAGAAAGTCCCGACCCGCCATTTTTGTGTTACCTGTTGCCGGGGAGTGATAACTTCGCAGCTGATGGCAGGGTTTATTACAAAATGAGTGAAGTAAGGATTGAACTGTATACAGATTTCAAGGATGTGTCCTTGGAAGAAAAAGTAACTGCCGTGCTTGATAATCACGGTATTTTTTATGAGCAGTCGGAGGTATGGATAGAGGAAGAAAAACTCTATGAAGTAGCCTTCGAGTTTGCCATGCCAGTATGAAGGAGGATATAAAGATGGCTAATAAAAAGAATAAGGTCAAGTTTAATATCTGCAATGTGCATTATGCACCGATTACTGTTGCAGAGGAAGGCACGGTCAGTTTTGGAACTCCTGTACCGATGCCGGGTGCAGTATCCATCAGCATGGATCCGACAGGTGAGCCGGAATCATTCTATGCCGATGGTATTGAGTATTATGTAATCAATAACAATCAGGGATATGATGGTGACCTTGAACTTGCCATGATTCCTGAGTCGTTCCGTACAGATATCTTAAAAGAGGAGCAGGATGCCAATAAGGTTCTTGTCGAGAATGCAAATTCTGAGACAGGCAGCTTTGCACTTCTGTTTGAATTTGATGGAGATATCAGAAAAATCCGTCATGTGCTTTATAACTGTACTGCATCCCGTCCAACAATTGAGTCTAAGACCAATGAGGATGAGAAAGAGGTACAGACAGAGACACTTACCATCAAGGCAAGACCGATGGCAGACGGATATGTTAAGGCTAAGACAGGTGATGCTACTACGGATACAGTTTATAACAACTGGTACAAGAGTGTATATCAGCCAACAGCGGTAGCTGAACAGCAGTCTGCAAAATCAGCCAAGGTTGTATCTTAAGGAGGAGCAGGATATGGGAATCAGAAAAGATATAGAGATTGACGGACAGATGGTTGCATTCAAAGCGAGTGCAGCCATCCCACGAATCTACAGATTAAAGTTTCAGAGGGATATTTATAAAGACCTTGCCGTGCTTGAGAAAAGTATCGGTGATGAGAAGGAAGAGTCATCAAATCTGGATATGTTCTCGCTTGAGATGTTTGAAAATATAGCTTTTATTATGGCCAAACACGCAGACCCGTCTATCCCAGATACCCCAGAAGAGTGGCTTGATAATTTCAATACATTCTCTATTTACCAGGTTCTTCCGCAGCTGATTGAACTTTGGGGACTGAATGTAAAAACGGATGTTGAATCTAAAAAAAAGTTCGCCCAACTGAGCGTGAAATGACAACCCCGTTGTTTCTGCTTCGCTGTGTGCAGTTAGGCTTATCGATGGCAGATCTTGATATGCTGTCGATAGGTCTTATCAATGATATGTATGCAGAGAGCAGAAACGATGACTGTAAATATGCAGAACTTGCAACGCAGGAAGATTTCGACAGATTTTAGTTTCCATGATAAAATTAATCATGGAGGTGGTTGCATGGATGAGAAAAAAAGTTCTGAATTAGAATGCTTGAATTCAGCTATAGATTTTGGAATGAGACATGGTACAGATGAAACCAAGAGAATATTGGAAATTCATGATTGCGAGGATATAGAGTGTGATGAACGTCCAGATTTTATAAGACGGAATGAAAAATACAATTGCCTATTGGGAATAGAACATTTTAGAGTTGATCATTTTGTAAAGAAGAAAAGGGGAAAAGTCCAGTCTACAGGTGTCATGAATAAAAAGGAAATTAGTGATGTATACAATACCCATAAGGGATCGGTATTGGCATCAGATGTAGTGCCGGGAGAAGCTATTGATGATATTATGAAAACTGTTTCAAACCAGATAGAGCGGAAGAGCAAAGCAACCTACAAAAATTTTCTGACTTCATTTGAAAGCAGTTTGAGAAAACATCAAAATAGTGTCGATGTTTATAAAGAAAAACTTGAACAGATAAAGAATAGTGAAGATATTTCTATAACTTTTTTAATTGAGGTATACACAGATTTTAGCGAGTTATTCTTAAACAGATATAGCACGAAAAAGATGAATCTGGGTGGTCTTATGCCCTTTTTTAAAGATATAGTAAATATGATAGGGAACATAAGCTGTGATCAAGTACATTATTACATTTTTTATTTAAAGAATTATAGCGGTAGCAAAGAAGAAGTTTATGCTTTTGATAATTCAGATTTAATGGATTCATTTAGAAAGCAGAATATTGATATCTACGAATATACGGGGATTGATATGTATGTTGAACCATTCAAATCAGTTGAAAATGTAAAATTTCAAAATGACGGATTTGATAGAAACGATGATAAAATAACAATGAATTTTATGGCAGATTTTTCAGAAATGGATTTTCAAAATAGGATAGCTTTGATTTTTACATCTGCTAAGCAGGCACTTAAATTTAAACGATTAAATGTAAAATATGCTTGCGATAAACCTACAATGGAATTTGTTTATGTATACGGGGATCACGTATGTGGATGGCAGACAGCAAGAGGAGAACAGAATTTATATACACCGACAATCCGTCCAATGAGTCAAAGAATGCGTGAAAATAGATATAAACAGTTTGAAGAAAAATTCAAAAATAAAAGTAAATAATATTCTTTAGTTAAAGGCATCAATCTCGGTTGGTGCCTTTTTCGACAGGCCCTAAAACTTGTGTTAATATATTCATATTACGATAAAAGGGGTAAATGCGTTATGGAAACATCAGATAATAATTGTGGTATGGATGATAAAAATGTTCTGGTTTCGGAGTTATCATTATCACCAAGACTGAGAAACATTCTTAGGAGAGAGGGTTGCATGAGAGTAAGGGATATTGAACGATATTCCAGAGACTCCATAATCTGATTTCGCAATTTGGGACCTAAGACATATGAAGAATTGATGGGAATATGTGACAGGTTTGGAATCAGAATATATGATAGCAAAGACTTAAATGACAAAGAACACAGAGTACATTTCTCATATTTTCAGTATAAAGATGCATTTAATCTGGGAATTAAATGTAAAGAGGATGTATGGAATAAATCATTGGAAGAATTGAAAGAGTTAGCAGAAAATGACAAGGTCATGTATGCTAAGTTTAAGATTTTATGGAAATACAGACAGTAATCTAATTTTTTTTGCGTAGAGCATCAACTTCGGTTGGTGCTTTTTTTGTACCCATTTTTAGGAGGAGGTGAGAATTCATGGCAAGCCGTATACAGGGAATTACCGTAGAAATCGGTGGTGATACAACCAAACTGCAGAATGCCCTTAAAGGTGTGAATGGACAGATCAAGTCCACCCAGTCACAGTTAAAGGATGTTAACAAACTGCTAAAACTGGATCCAGGCAATACGGAACTTCTGACACAAAAACATAAACTGCTTGCTGAGGCTGTTGGCGAAACGAAAGAAAAACTGGCAACCTTAAAGACAGCAGCAGAACAGGCAAATACAGCACTTGCCAATGGAGAAATCTCACAGGAACAGTATGATGCCCTTCAAAGAGAAATTGTAGAGACAGAGCAGGATTTGAAGAACCTTGAAACACAGGCAAATCAGTCAGCTACGGCAGTCCAGAAGATAGCCACAGCCGGAGAAAAGCTAAAGACTACAGGAGATAACATTTCCTCTGCCGGACAGAAACTATTACCCGTTACAGCCGGGGTTACAGCTTTAGGAACAGCATCGGTTACTACGGCTGCCAATTTTGAATCTTCCATGTCACAGGTGCAGGCAACAATGGGAATCACAAAAGATTCCATGTCTAAGGTAAACGGGCAGTCAGTAAATACAATGGATACACTTTCCAAACTGGCAAAGAAGATGGGTGCAGAAACTGCATTCTCTGCATCAGAGTGTGCCGAGGCTCTTAATTATCTGGCTCTTGCAGGATATGACACACAGCAGATGTGCGATACTCTGCCAACAGTACTTAATCTGGCAGCTGCAGGTGATATTCAGCTTGCATCTGCATCGGATATGGTAACGGATGCCATGTCTGCTCTCGGTATGGGAGTTGATGAGGCAGGAACGATGGTAGACCAGATGGCTAAGACAGCATCAACCACGAATACATCCGTAGCACAGTTAGGAGAAGGTATTCTTACCATTGGAGCAACAGCAAAATCCATCAAGGGTGGAACAGCAGAACTGAATACTGCTCTTGGCATCCTTGCCAATAATGGTATCAAAGGTGCAGAAGGTGGTACGCATCTTCGTAATATTATCCTGTCATTGCAGAGTCCGACCGATGCTGCAGCCAAGCAGATGGAGGCATTAGGTATTTCTGTATATGATTCGGAAGGAAACATGAGAAGTCTGAATGATATCCTTGGAGATTTGAATACCTCTATGGATGGCATGACATCAGCTGAGAAGTCCAATATCATCAGTACGATTTTCAACAAGACAGACCTTTCTTCCGTAAATGCTTTACTTGCCAATACGGGAAGTACATGGGATGACCTTCAGCAGAAGATTACAGACAGCGGTGGTGCTGCACAGCAGATGGCAGATACACAGCTTGATAACCTGCAGGGACAGATCACTATTCTTAAATCTGCCCTAGAGGGACTTGCCATTTCGTTTGGAGAACTGCTGATGCCCGCCATCAAGCAGATTGTTGGATGGGTTCAGAAGTTCGTTGATTTCCTAAACAGCCTTGATGAGGGTACAAAGAAAACAGTTGTTACCATAGCACTTCTGGCGGCAGCTCTAGGTCCTGTACTGATAGTCATTGGAAAGGTAATATCGGCAGTTGGTACGATAATGACGATTGTTCCGAAGATTGCCGGAGTCATCAATACAGTTAAGGGAGCATTTGCAGCACTTAATACGACAATGCTTGCAAATCCAATCGTTCTTATTATCGCAGCCATAGCAGCACTTGTGGCTGCTTTTATTTACCTCTGGAACAACTGTGACGGATTCCGTCAGTTCTGGACTGACCTTTGGGAGAATGTAAAACAGGTTGTGGCTGCATTTATTACACCGAAGAAAACAGGTATTACACAGCCTATTGATTCCATCAGAATGACAGGTCTTATGGTGCCGGAGTTTTATGATAATATTTCCTTCTTTGTACCGATTGTAAGGGATGTGATTGAAACCGCTGACAGGGATAAGATGGTGTACCAGAGAGCCTATGTGGAGGACGATAAGCAGTTCCTGCTCCGAAAGAGTTACTTTCTAAGTGGCGATAATTATATCATCATGGACAGGGGAAGAGCCATCAGTCTTACGATTGATACAGAACCTTTCCAGGAACTTACGGATATTAAAATACAGCCTTTTGAAATTGAGCCATTTGTGAATAAGCATAAGACAAAGGCGGGGGGATTGGAAACGAACCATTATACCAGACTTTCATCCGGGCAGATGGTACTTATCCAAGATTACAAAGAAAGGATAGAGGGAGTCGTGGAAGAACTGGATAAGGGAACTGTGGCTTCCTTTGACCTAGATTTTGATAAATTTGATGAAGTAATGACATTGGAGGTGCATAATGGCTGATTATGTTATGTTGGAAGATATATTTGAAACAACAGAAAATATGACTGTTTTGCGTGATAACAGTTATAACGATGATGGCACAGATACGGTGGCAGGTGTTGACTGGTTTAAGTTCCGAGAAACAACGGCTGCCAATTTTTATGTCAGTGGTAATACATGGATTGGCATAGGACAGAACTCAGAACAGCTTAAGATCAGCCGGAGGGATGCTGACCTTTATACGCTGAAAAGAGAGGAAGGTACACTACTTTCAAACTATAAATTCTTCCGTATCAGATGGGAAGGCTATAGCGTTCATGGAAATAACAATGCATCGACCAGACTTATTTGGGATGCATTATTTTTTGATACTGGGGATATTGTCCTGTATTTTATTGAAGTTCCGACCTCTGCATCCAATATTGGGGAATGTGTTCTTTACACAAAATCAAAGAATATATCATTTTCGATTGCAAAGGGAAAGACTGTTACATTCCTTCATCAGGATGATGTTGGAAATGAATATGAGTTGTCTGATGAGCCGCCTGTATTTTTAGACCCATATAATCGCAGGTATCTGTTTAAGGATGGAGAGGGAGTGCTTTATACCCTTGCAGATGATGTACTTACTCCTCTTGAAGAAACAGAACTGACAGCAGAATTGTTTGAAACATATGGCATCCCAGACCTGCCGGATGGAAATGTACTTCTGGGACTACAAAATCCAACCATCCTTTACTGGCATGATTCCTATAACCGATTCCCGGATATGAAGATCTGTTATAAGGGTGTACCTAAACCGCAGGTCATTTATTCCGAGAATGTTGATATGTCGGATGCGAGCATCCTTGGAATAGAAAAAGTTACCTGCGACTGTGATGAGAAATGCCTGTTTGCCGTGTCCTTCGATAACGGAGAAACATGGCTCGGCTATGTAAATAATAACTGGGTAAAATTCACGGAGGAATCATCCGGGATGTCCAAGGCAGCGATTGAGGCAATCAGTTCTGATGCGTGGGCAGAAAAAGCAACAACGGGAATGATAAAGTACAGATTTGTCTTAAGCGGTGCAGATGGTTTTATCACAAATGTGATCACAGACTTTTTGAATATGGAGGAATAGTCATGTTAAAAGGAAAAAGCGTAATTGAACTTACGGATGTGCATACAGGTAAAAAAGAAGTGTATGAGGATACCAACCTTGTCACGGATGCAATCAATGCCATCCTTAATTCCAATATTTTAGGAATGCTCTATGACAACACATCCTTTGATGGGGAAAGCGGAGAAAAATGGATGCTGCCAATCGTAAAAAAACTCACAGGCGGCATACTGCTGTATCAGGAACCTTTGGAAGAAAGGGTCGATAATCTGTATGCTCCGTTTTCCAATCCATTGATTGGATATGCGTCAAGTGATGCAAATAATACAACGGATGTCAGAAGGGGCAGCAGAAATCTGACAGAAAGCAAGAGAATTGATGGCGGGTATAAGTTCGTTTGGGATTTTGCTACATCACAGGCAAATGGAACAATATCTGCAATAGCACTTACAAACAGGATAGCCGGAATCGGACAGGAAAACGGTAATAATTATCTTGTCCGTATTGGGCAGTATGCATCACAGAATAATGCATATAGTGATGAAAGTTACAGACCAAATAAGAGAACTTACATCAAAGACGGATACAGGCTTGAGTTGATTACAAGAAATAATTCAAAAACGGCTCTGCTTAAGAAGGTGCCGGAGGAATATCTTCATGCCGGACTTGTAGAGAATCTCATTTCACAGAAGGCTTTTGATGCCTCGGAGATTACGGAGATTGATTTAGGACATTATCCGTACTGGATCCATAGAACAGGCTCTCCGTCAAAGGGAGAGTATGACTGTCCGAATGAGGATAATGCAAATATCAGAAGTCATATTTTTCATGGTGCAGATGGCTGTTGGTATGGAATCGCAAGAAAGACTAATCAGAAGTATTCATACACATATCGTGATACAGAGCAGTTCGACCATGTCAGCTATGAATTCTATATGGATAAGATTGAGAATGGCAAGTGTACATCGCAAAAGATCTCAGTGCCAAGTGGTGTGAGTGATTTTTACAGCATCGGCATGAGTGGAAAATGGCTGATGTGTGTATCGAGTGATAGCAGCAAGCTGTATCGGTTGGATACCACAAATGTTGCAAATCTTGAGAGAGTTACGGATTATACCTACAACAATAGTAATGAGTATTCCTATGTGGTAGATGATGATATGGTAATCAACGGATGGTATTTTGAAGATGGAAAGCCTGTACAGAAAATTGGCTCTATAGGTTATCAGAGTTATTGTGCATGGGGTGTTAACCAGATGGCAAGGTACAAGACCTATATGATAAAAGAATGGGTTTATAGTTACAACGGCTATAGGAATTATAAAGATCTGTATCTGTATACACCATATCTTGCAACCATCAATAATCTTGATACACCTGTGATTAAGACGGCAGATAAGACCATGAAAATCACATATACATTGACGGAGACAAAAGAATAAACAATTTCGGAATCAAGCAGTTATCCATAATGGGTAGCTGCTTTTTTCATACAAAAATTTATAAGGAGGACAAGACGATGAAGGAATTCTGGAACGCAGTACAGTTCGTATTCACGGCTGTAGGAGGATGGCTTGGTTACTTTTTGGGAGGATGTGATGGTTTGTTATACGCATTAATTGCATTTGTGGCCATTGATTATATCACAGGGGTCATGTGTGCAATCAATGACAAAGCGTTATCAAGTGAGGTTGGTTTTAAAGGCATCTGCCGGAAAGTTCTGATTTTTCTCTTGGTGGGAATCGCAAACATTCTTGATTTGAATGTAATCGGGACAGGCAGTGTGCTTAGAACAGCAGTGATCTTCTTCTACATTTCCAACGAGGGAGTAAGTCTCTTGGAGAATGCATCCCATCTGGGACTGCCAGTGCCACAGAAGATTAAAGCAGTATTAGAACAGCTGCACGACCGTGCAGAAGATGAAGAAAAGGAGGATGACTAATATGTGTCAGAGATTTGGTATTGACGTAAGTCATTGGCAGGGGGATTTCAACTTTGCCAATGCGAAGAACAACGAGGGTGTAGAGTTTGCCATCATTAAGGCAGGTGGCGGTGATGACGGACTGTACAAAGACAGCAGATTTGAGGACAATTACAGAAAATGTGTGGAATGTGGACTCCCGAAAGGAGCATATTTCTACGGAAATGCAAAAAGCGTGGCTGATGCAAAGAAAGAGGCAGAGTATTTTATTTCTATCCTTAGTGGTAAGAGATATGAGTACCCTGTCTTTTATGATGTTGAGGGTAAAATGATTACAGACAATGACCGAGCAACTCTTACAGAGATTGTGAGGACATTCTGTGAAATCATGGAAAGTGCCGGATACTGGGTGGGCATTTATTCTTCTGAGTCATTTTTCAACAGCGAAATGAATGACGGAGAACTCACAAGATACAGCCATTGGGTTGCAAGGTGGGGCAAGAGCAAGCCTGCTCCAAACAGCGGTGCTGAAACGCAGATGTGGCAGTTTGGTGGAGAAACAAATCTTATCCGTAGCAATAAAATCAATGGTCAGACCTGTGACCAGGATTACTGCTATGTAGACTATCCTGCAAAGATTAAGGCGGCAGGGCTGAATGGATATGCTAAGTCAGGAACATCTGCTCCTGCAAAGAAATCCAATGAGGTAATTGCTGATGAGGTGATTGCAGGTAGATGGGGGAACGGTGCTGACAGAAAAGAAAGACTTGAAGCTGCCAGATATGATTATTCTGCTATTCAGGGCATTGTAAATGACAGGCTTGGAGCCCCATCCAAGAAGTCTGTTGATGAGATTGCCAGAGAAGTAATTCATGGTGACTGGGGCAATGGTTCTGATAGAAAGAACCGACTCGCACAAGCCGGATATGATTATGCGGAAGTTCAGAGAAGAGTAAATGAACTCTTAAAGTAAATATGTTTTATGCCATAGGCTCGGAGGGAGAAATCCTTCTGAGCCTTATTTTTTTGCCTTGAGATAGGAAAATGGTTGTTTTCCTTACTGCCTCATTTGAAGGTGATAATAACTTTTTTATATTTCTTCCCGCCCATTTTGCTTTTTCATGTCCAAGGGATAGTGAAGGGAAAAGGATATATTTTCGGTCAATCACTTAAAAAATGCCCAGCGAATAGTGAAGGGTATACGACTTAACGATGAACCTATAAAAGTTATTCCCTTCAAATTCGATGGAGGTGAAACAGCATGAACGATACACAGCGACAGCAGATAAAGGAACTCAGGGGCAAAGGGTACGGATACGGAAGAATCGCACAGGTGCTTTCTTTAAGTGAAAATACCATAAAGACATATTGCAGAAGGCACGGACTTGGAGGAGTGGTGGCAAACCCTGCCCCCATTGATGGAGAAGTGCATCATTGTCTTTGCTGTGGCAAAGAGGTGGTGCAGCCGGGAGGACGGAAAGAGAAGAAATTCTGCTCAGATAAATGCAGAAATAAATGGTGGAACAGCAACCTTGATAAGGTGAATCGTAAAGCCAATTATGAGTTTATATGTCCCCATTGTAAAAAGCCATTTAGTGCCTATGGAAATAAGAACAGAAAATATTGCAGTCATGCCTGCTATATCGAGGACAGATTCGGAGGTGGCAGCCATGACTAAAGAGCAGATCCAGAATGAAAAAATGTACATTGGAACAATGACAACCGCCAAAAAACTCTTAAAACAGGGGATTATTTCTGACGAAGAGTACGAGCAGATTGATACAAATTTTCGGAAGAAATATGACATATCTTTGTCTACATTATTTACCGATATCCGCTTGATAAAGCTTGGAAGTTACGGGAATATAGCACACTGACAAGGAGGTTAATCATGGCGAATATACGCAGAATTGAGCCAGTTCTACCAAGGCTCAAAGCAAGAAAAAGGGTAGCTGCATATGCCAGAGTTTCAATGGAAACAGAACAGCTTCATCATTCGCTTTCTGCCCAGGTAAGCCATTACAGTGCACTGATACAAAGCAACCCAGAATGGGAATATGCAGGTGTTTATGCTGATGAAGGCATCACAGGAACTGCCACCAAACACAGAGATGAGTTTAAAAGGCTGATGGTAGACTGCGATGCTGGAAAGATAGATCTTGTGCTTGTAAAGTCGGTCAGCAGATTTGCAAGAGATACGGTTGACACCTTGAAAGCCACAAGACATCTGAAGGACTTAGGTATTGATGTTTATTTTGAAAGAGAGAACATCCATTCCATATCAAAAGAGGGAGAACTTCTTCTTACACTCTTGGCTGCATTTGCACAGGCAGAGAGCCGGAGCATATCTGAAAACATAAAATGGTCCATCAGAAAAAAATTCAAGTTAGGTATTCCAAATGGAATCAAAGCACCTTATGGATATGAATGGAATGGTGACAGCTTCAGCATCATTCCAGAGCAGGGCGAGGTTGTAAAAGAAATCTATGACCGATACCTTGCCGGAGAACCCGCTTACAGCATAGCAAAGGGTCTGGCAGAGAAAGGTGTAAAGGGACAGAGTGGAGTGCCGATGGACGATTCCACCATCAAGAATATACTTTCAAGCCTTTCTTACACAGGCACTATGTTACTTCAGAAGAACTTCTTCACGGAAGGGCATAAACGCAGAAGAAATAAAGGGGAACTTCCAATGTATGCTGTGGAAGAAATGTTCGAGCCTTTGGTATCAGAGGCGGCTTTTGAAAAGGCACAGCAGATCATGAAGGACAGAGCCGAGTCAATGCCAAACAGGAATCTTAAGCTGACAGCATTCTCAGGAATTGTAAAGTGTGCTAATTGCGGGTGTTCTATCAGCAGACGAACATCAAAATATGGAAAGAAGTGGGTCTGCAATACGAAAGAACGAAAAGGCAAGACAGTATGTGACTTCCGGGATGTTTATGAATCAGAACTGGAAGATGCAGCCACAAAAGCATTAAGCCTTGATGGATTTGATGCCGAAGAGGTTAAGAGCCGGATTGCACTTATCACAATCGATAATGCATATATCACATTCCGAATGAAAAATGGTACAAGCAGACAGGTTCTTAGAAAATACAAAAAAGGCTACAGCGGTTTTTCTACACGGCTGTTTTGTGGATGCTGTGGGGGAATGCTTGAAGCAGATACTTGGAATATGGGACCCGCCGGAAAGAAAACAAAATATAAGGTATGGGTATGCAGAAACTGTTCTGCTCCAAGGGAGTTTGACAGTACATTCAGAAAAGCCACACAGGAACTTTTTCATGAAGAACAATGTGACGGATTATTTGCACAGAACATAGAAAAAGCCATCAATTACGATGAAAAAATAGAGTTTTATTACAAGAAAGGCGAGGTGGTAACATGGCAAAAAGAGTAACCACGATACCTGCTACGCTGAACAGATTTGATTCCAGACCATTACAGAGCGTAAGGAAAAGAAGGGTTGCAGGCTATGCCAGAGTTTCAACAGACTCAGAGGAACAGGCAACAAGTTATGAAGCACAGGTAGATTACTACACAAGATACATTAAATCAAATCCCGACTGGGAGTTTGTAGGAATATATACGGATGATGGTATCACGGCAACTAATACTAGTCACCGAGATGGATTCAAGCAGATGGTTGAGGATGCCCTTGCAGGCAAGATAGACCTTATCATTACAAAGTCCATCAGCCGATTTGCAAGAAATACGGTGGATTCGCTTGTGACGGTGCGTGAACTGAAGGAAAAAGGCATAGAAATTTATTTTGAAAAAGAGAACATCTGGACTTTGGATGCCAAGGGAGAGTTGCTGATTACCATTATGAGTTCACTTGCACAGGAAGAATCCAGATCCATTTCGGAGAATACAACATGGGGAAAAAGAAAATCATTTGCTGATGGAAAGGCGAGTGTTTCATTTTCCAGATTCCTTGGGTATGACGGGGGACCGAATGGTGAGTTCATCATCAATGAAGATCAGGCGGTCACAATAAGATACATTTACAAAAGATTTCTTGAAGGACTTTCCACATATCAGATAGCAAAGGAACTGACCAAAATGGGAGTAAAAACTGCTGCCGGAAAAGATAAGTGGTATACGAGTTCGGTTCTCAGCATTCTGAAGAATGAAAAATACAAAGGTGATGCATTACTGCAGAAGTCTTTTACTAAGGACTTTTTAACGCATAAGCGAGTCGATAATAAAGGCGAAGTGCCACAGTATTATGTGGAAGGACACCATGAAGGCATTGTGACAGCCGACCAGTTCGAGCAGGTGCAGGCAGAACTTTATCGAAGACAGAATATGGACAGGTACAGCGGAGTGGGATGCTTTTCTTCCATAATAAAGTGTGGAGAATGTGGTTCATGGTACGGAGCCAAGGTCTGGCATTCCAATGACAAGTACAGACGGGTGATTTACAGATGCAATAAGAAGTATGGGAAAGGCTGTAAATGCAAAACACCACATATTACCGAGGATGAAATCAAAGAAATGTTCATCAAGGCTGCAAATGAACTGTTTTCTGAAAAGGCTGAAATCATAGAAAATACAAAGACAATGATGGATATGGTCTGCAACACGGATGACCTTGATAAGGAATTAGGGGATAAAGTTGCAGAACTGAATATTATTGCAGAGCAGATGCAGACAGCCATAGCAGAGAACAGCCGGACGGCACTTGACCAAAATGAATATGAGAGAAGATATGCTGACCTTACCGAAAGGTACAATAACATCAAATCAGTGTATGACAAGATTTCAGAACAGATTGAAAGCAAAAAGGCTCAGAGAGAATTATTCAAGGGTTTCATCCGTGCGTTGGAAAAGCAGGGGACTTTGGTAGAAGAATTTGATGAGGGACTTTGGAGTAGCCTTGTGCAGGAAGTGGTGGTAAATGCCAAGGATGATATACGATTCATCTTTAAGAACGGATTTGAAATAAAAACGAGATAAATTAAATCCTGATTTGACACATATTATAATAGAAGAAAAAAATCAGAAATTTGATTATAAAAGGTCAGATTCGTCAGTAACCATCGGGCTTGACGGGTTTGACTTTTTATATTGCAGAAATATGACATAAAATGGATATGCGGATCTGCCGATATAAGGTATAATGAATATAAGCAATCTAAGAAAAGGTTTATTATGATTTGTTAAGTGTGGAGGTAGTTATGTCTAATAATAATGTAAAACTGGGTGATGGTGTTGCAGATACTTGGAAACAGAGTGCAAATAAAGAATTATCAGATATTGGTAAGATGCTTATAGATATAATATCAAAGTTTGCAAAAGAGAAAATACAAAATGTTGATTTGAATGAATTGTTTAGTAAGAAAAACGAAGATGAATTATTGAATATGTGGTCTAGCCAACTTGTGGAAAAGGGACTTATTGCAAAAGGATACGCGGGACTTCCAGAAGAACTGTTGGTTAAAAATCTTCATCAAGATGGCTACTTAGATGGAATGTTTGTAGGGTATGCCCTTGCCTTGATGTCGATGGCAGATAATAATGCTGAAAAGGAATTGATTCTTTCTGTTAGAGATGATATCCGACCAAATCTTATAGGACATCATTATGACGATAGGGCTGAATTCACAGATAGGTTTAAGAGCGAGAAGTATAATTGGATTAATAGCTTAAGCAAGGAAGAATTAACAGATAAATAAAATTATAAAAAAAGTATTGACTCCGACGTTGCGTAATAGTTTATGCTGAAGTTACCAAGTTAAAGGAGGAAATATTAATGATGACAGTGCATGAAGTGAGTAAGCTTGCCGGAGTGAGTATACGCACTCTACAATATTATGACAAGATTGGTCTTTTACATCCGACGGGGTATACCGATGCAGGTTACAGATTGTATGACGATGCAGATCTGGAGCGCCTTCAACACATCCTGCTGTTTCGTGAATTGGAGTTTCCGCTTAAAGACATTAAGGCGATTGTTAATAGTCCTGATTTTGACAGAAGCAAGGCTTTAGAACAACAAATAGAACTGCTTAGACTTAAGAAGGAACATATTGAGAACTTGATGAATTTTGCACTTGGAATAAAATTATTAGGAGTGAAACATATGGATTTTAAGGCTTTTGATAGAAGCAAGTTGGATGAATATTCCAGACAGGCAAAGGAATTATATGGTAATACACCAGAATATAAGGAGATGGAGGAAAAGCAAAAGAATCGAACTGAGGAAGATGAGAAAATCCTAGCAGATAGATTTATGCTTCTTTTTAAAGAGGCTGGAGAGCTTAAGAATATGAATCCAGCATCTGATGATGCACAGAAACTTGTAAAGAGAATACAGGATTATATTACAGAAAACTTATATACTTGCACAAATAAGATTTTGCGTGGATTAGGGAAAATGTATTCAGGAGGTGGAGAGATTACCACGAATATTGATGCTTATGGTGGAAAAGGTACAGCAATTTTTGTAGCGGATGCAATAGAAATATATTGTGATAATGCAGAATAAAATTGGAATTTTATCTATGAAAAACCCATGACAGTTATTTTTTGTCGAACTGGCAAGATACAGAAAATAGTATAAGAATAATCAACAGGCAGGTGGTCTTATAACGAGACTGCCTGCCATCTTTTATGCTTGCAAGTGCCATTCCTCAAGGGGTGTTCAAATGAAACCCCTTTTGAACACCCCTAGGATAATTAAGGTTAAATTGTATCAAGTTCAGTGTTCCAACGAATCCCTGTAAGTGCGGATACTATCCGGACAGAAACAGATGCAGCTGTACGCCTGCACAGGTAAGGGCATATTTTGGGAGACTGAGCAGACCACTGTTAGACAGAATTGATGTATGTGTACAGGTGCCGCGTATTAAATACGAGGACATGGTGTATGACGGTAAGGACTTATATACCAATGAATACATGCGAAGCACGGTCGAGCGTGTTTTTAATATTCAGAAAGAGCGTTTTGCGGATGAAAAATACAGTCTGAATTCAGCGATTCCGGCTGCAGATGTGTCAAGGTACTGTATACTTGACAGAGAAGCCGAAAATCTGATGAACAGTATTTATGATTCATGTGACCTGAGCGCACGCGGATATCATAAGCTGCTCAAGGTCGCCAGGACAATTGCCGATATTGATGGCAGTGAGTACATTATGGCTGAACACATATGTGAAGCATCCGGATATAGGATGGTATGAGGTGTATATGGACAGAAAATACTGGTTTTGGATAAATAATATACCTCATATAGGTAATATTAAGATAAGGAAGATATTGAAAGCCTTTGATGATGATCCAAAGGCTGCAGCCTGCGCAGGAGATAAAGAACTCGGATGCATAGAGGGCATAACGACGGCTGATATTGCCGCTATCCGGGATATGAACCTTAGGAAAAGGCTTTTTGAAGAATATGCCGGAAGAATGGCTGATGGAAATAATATGGTATTTCCGTTTGAAGATACATACCCGTCCAGATTGAAAGAAATATATGACAGGCCTAATGTCATATATTATAAAGGAAGACTGCCTTCCGATGATGTTAAGAGTGTTGCCGTGGTCGGGTCAAGAAACTGCTCGGAATATGGCAGGAGTGTTGCAATGGAACTCGGCCGCGTGCTTGCCACGGCAGGGGCGCAGGTTATAAGCGGTCTTGCCCTTGGCATAGATGTGGCTGCGCATCAGGGGGCGGTGCTTGCCGGAGGTACGACTTTTGCAGTACTTGCCGGAGGTGTTGATCTGTGCTATCCGAAACAGAATTTTAACACATATGTGGATATAATGCGAAACGGAGGAGTGATATCGGAATTTCCGGATAATACACTGACAAGACCGGGGATGTTTCCGCTGCGAAACAGGATAATAAGCGGTCTGTGTGATGCGGTAATCATAGTTGAAGCCGGTATGAAGAGCGGCTCGCTTATAACGGCAGCACAGGCACTTGAACAGAACAGGCAGGTGTATGCGGTTCCGGGAAGAATAGGCGATGGGAACAGCGAGGGATGTAATCATCTTATATGGCAGGGAGCACAGATAGTGTGCTCATATGATGACCTGCTTGCGGAACTTGATCTTGATATTTCAGACAGTACGAAAACCAGCGAAAAAAATATTTTGCTTGCAAGTGATGAGAAAATGTTGTATAGTCAGTTACTAGATTTTAGTCCCAAAAGTCTGGAGACACTGATAAAAGAAACCGGCATGTCTCAAATGCAAGTGTTTCAGGCACTTTTGACTCTTGAACTAAAAGGTCTCATCAAAGAGATCAGCAAGAATTTTTATATAAGGATATTATGAAATGAGAGGTTGATGTTATGCCAAAGTATCTGGTTATAGTCGAGTCACCTGCCAAGGTAAAGACAATTAAGAAGTTTCTTGGAGCAAATTATGAAGTGGCAGCTTCTAACGGACATGTAAGGGATCTGCCAAAGAGCTCGCTTGGAATAGATGTGGAGAATGATTACGAGCCTAAGTATATTACCATAAGAGGTAAGGGGGATGTCCTTGCCAATTTGAGAAAACTGGTTAAGAAGTCTGATAAAATATATCTTGCAACCGACCCCGACCGCGAAGGAGAGGCCATATCATGGCATCTTGCACAGGCACTTAAGATTGAAGACAAGGATATTAACAGGATAAGTTTTAACGAAATTACCAAGAATGCAGTCAAAGCATCAATTAAAGAACCTCGTAAGATTAATATGAACCTTGTTGATGCACAGCAGTCAAGAAGAGTTCTTGACAGAATGGTTGGATACAGAATAAGTCCTTTACTCTGGGCGAAAGTCAAGCGTGGACTTTCGGCGGGACGTGTACAGTCAGTCGCATTAAGAATTATATGTGACAGGGAAGATGAGATAAATGCATTTATACCTAAAGAATACTGGACTATAGATGCCATTCTTAATGTTAAAGGTGAGAAGAAACCTATAACCGCAAGGTTTGTGGGAAAGGCCGGACAGAAAATCGAACTTGAGAATTCAGGACAGGTCGATAAGATAATGAATGAATTATCAGGTGCCCAATATATAATTGATGATATTAAGAAGGGAGAACGCATAAAGAAGGCTCCGCAGCCGTTTACCACCAGTACATTGCAGCAGGAGGCTTCCAAGGCTCTTAATTTTTCAACGCAGAAGACCATGCGCATAGCACAGCAGCTCTATGAAGGTGTAGATATTAAGGGGATGGGTACGGTCGGACTTATCACATATCTGAGAACGGATTCTACCCGTATATCGGATGAGGCTGATGCGCTTGCCAGAAATTTCATTAAAGAAAATTATGGTGATGCTTACTATATGGCACCGGATCATGCTGCCAGACAGGGAAAGAAAATCCAGGATGCACATGAAGCAATCAGACCTACCAATATAGAGATTCTTCCGTCTCAGGTAAAGGAATTAATAAGCCGTGACCAGTTTAGGCTCTATCAGCTTATATGGAAACGTTTTGTTTCCAGCAGGATGGCTAATGCTATATATGAGACTACCAACATACGTATTGCAGCGGGAGATTACAGATTCAGTGCCGCTGCATCACATATTAAATTTGATGGATATATGTCAGTGTATATGTCAGATGAAGACGAGAAATCCGATGCATTTACATTCAGCCAGATAACGAAGGAATCACAGATTTCTCTTGACAAATATGATAATAAACAGCATTTTACACAGCCGCCGGCACATTATACTGAGGCATCTTTAGTTAAGACACTTGAAGAACTCGGAATTGGAAGGCCTTCTACATATGCGCCTACAATCGGAACTATTATAGCGAGGAGATATGTTATTAAGGAGGACAAGAATTTATACGTCACGGAAATAGGCGAGGCGGTTAATAAGATAATGCTTAAGTCATTTCCATCAATTGTTGACGTTAATTTTACGGCCAATATGGAGTCTCTCCTTGATAAAGTGGAAGAGGGAAGTGTCAACTGGAAGACTGTTGTAAGAAATTTTTATCCGGATCTTGATGCGGCTGTTAAGCTTGCCGAGAAGGAACTTGAAACTGTTAAGATAGAGGATGAGGTTACGGATGTAATATGTGAGAACTGTGGCAGAAATATGGTCATTAAATACGGACCACACGGTAAGTTCCTAGCATGCCCGGGATTTCCGGAATGTCGCAACACCAAGCCTTACCTCGAAAAAATAGGTGTTGCCTGTCCGAAGTGCGGTAAGGAAGTCATATTACTAAGGACCAGAAAAGGCCGTAAATACTATGGCTGTGAGAACAGTGAATGTGATTTCATGTCATGGAATAAACCTTCTTCAGAGAAATGCCCGAAGTGCGGAGGATATATGGTTGAAAAGGGCAACAAACTTGCGTGTGCCAACGAACAGTGCGGATATGTCACAAATTATGTACACAATAAAGAAAATAATTGATATTTTCTGATAAATGTGCTATGCTTGATATTGTAAGCAGAGTTAGTTTTTCTGTTAAAGGGGCATGGTAGGAATGAGCAGCGTACAATTGCTTGACAAAACACGTAAGATCAATAAGTTATTGCATAACAACAGTTCACAGAAGGTAGTTTTTAACGATATCTGTAAGGTTATGAGCGATATTCTTGTATCCAATGTACTTGTGATAAGCCGTAAGGGTAAGGTGCTTGGTGTAAGTATTATCGAAGAAGTTGAAGAGATTAAGGAACTGATACAGGATGAAGTCGGAGGTTACGTTGACTCCATGCTGAACGAAAGGTTGCTTAATGTTCTTTCCACAAAGGAGAATGTCAATCTTGAGACACTTGGATTTGCCGAAGGATATTCCAATAAATATCAGGCAATCATAGCGCCTATAGATATTGCTGGAGAGCGTCTTGGAACTTTGTTTATGTACAAGATTGAGAATCAATACGATATTGATGACATCATATTATGTGAGTATGGAACGACAGTGGTCGGACTTGAAATGATGAGGTCCGTTAATGAAGAGACGGCGGAAGAGGATCGTAAGGTCCATATTGTAAAATCGGCGATAAGCACATTATCGTATTCCGAGTTGGAAGCCATAATCCATATTTTTGACGAACTTGGACAGGGAGAAGGAATTCTTGTCGCAAGCAGGATTGCCGATAAGGTGGGAATAACCCGTTCGGTGATAGTCAATGCGCTTCGTAAATTTGAAAGTGCAGGAGTAATCGAATCAAGGTCTTCAGGGATGAAGGGCACATATATCAAGGTGCTCAATGACGTTGTGTTCGATGAGTTGGCTCGTATTAAAATGAATATGTAATATCAGTGGAAGGAATCGCTGTATCACTTGATACAGCGATTTTTTGCGATTTATTACATTTAAGGGAAAATTTTTACTTTACTTTTTGCGCTAAATACATATAATAGTAAGAGGGAATATTTGGTTTATTTTATGGTGCCGTTCTGATTGGGACATGCAGTAAGAAAAGGCACTGAAAGGAGAATACGAATTATATGATTAATTCAGGTGCATTTGCCTATGTTGATTTGCTTTCGGCTTCGGCAGATTATTCTTGGAAACGTAATGAGGTGCTTAGCAGTAATATAGCTAATGTAAACACCCCTGGGTATAAGAGGCAGGATGTGAGTTTCGAGTCTGTGCTGTCATCAGCACTTGCTAAGGCAGGCTCAATATCAAATAACCTTACACAGACTGTACGAAATATTAATTATAATCATGTGAAACCGATTATATATACTGATGATGCAGAATTGTCATACAGAATAGACGGTAATAATGTTGACCAGGATGAAGAACAGATTGAAATCGCTTCTAACCAGTATTATTACCAGGGCGTAATTGACAGCATGAAACAGGAGTTTACCAGATTTAAGACAGCAATGTCAACATCCGGAATCTGATAACGAACGGAGGATTATATAATGGCTCTTTTTACAGGAATGAATATTAATGCATCAGGTATGTCGGCGGAGAGACTGAGACTTGATGTTATTTCAGAGAATATAGCTAATGCCAGCACGACCAGAACGAAAGAAGGCGGTCCGTATGTGCGTAAGAACGTTATTTTTACGGAGAAAGTATCTACGGCAGATTCGTTCGGAGAGGTACTTAACAGAACAATCAGCGGAATCGGAAACGGCGTTAAAGTGACAGCTATCACTAAAGATACGGATACGGATATGAACCTTGTGTATGAACCGTCACATCCTGATGCTGATGAGAACGGATATGTACTTTATCCGAATGTTAATATTGTAACTGAGATGACAGATCTCATAGATGCATCCAGAGCATTTGAGGCCAATGCCACAGCATTTGAAGCAAGCAAGAATGTGGCCAGCAGGGGCTTGAGCATACTGGAATAGGAGGACATGAAGAATGAATAACATAGTATCTGTTTCGGATCTTGCAACACAGAGAACGAATGAATTGCTTAATACATCGGCATTAACATCAACAGATAAGAAAACAACATCGGCTTCCGATACATTTGACAGCATATATAAGGCTGCTGTCAATATGATAGATTCTACCAATAATTATCTGCAACAAGCACAGCAGGCGGAGGTTGATTATGCGACAGGTAAGCTTTCAAGTACGCATGAACTTGCGGTAATAGAGCAGAAAGCAAGTCTTTCATTACAATACACGGTTGCGATCAAAAACCAGCTTTTAAGCGCATATAGAGAGATTATGAATATGCAGTTTTAATATAATACTCCATTGCCTTATAAGGCATAAGAGTTTATTCAGGAGATACATAAATGCAGGAAAGATTTAAAGCCATACTCGAAAAGATAAAAGCTTTCTGGCTTAAGTTCAACAAGACACAGCGAATAGTATTTATTGCTGTTTTTGTTATTGTGGTTGCCGGAATAATTATAGTTTCAAAAATAGTTTCCACACCTAAGAAGGTTGTATTAAGGGAATGCGCCAATGAATCAGAGGCTACGGAAGTACGGAGCCTCCTTAACGGCGAAAATATAACATGTACGATAGATGCGAACAATGTTGTGCGTGTCAATGAGCCCGATTATGTTGAAGCCAAGCTTGTACTTGGATCCAATAATATCTCATCTGAAGGATATTCGCTTTCGGATGCGGTAAGCGGAGGATTCAGCGAAACGGCAGCGACAACTGAACGTAAATACAAAGCATACCTTGAATCCAAGTTTGCGGATGATCTCGAATCCCTTGACGGAGTTAAAGCAGCAAGGGTAACCATAGATTTCCCGGAATCAGGCAATACTGTTTTTACGGAGAACGAGGATGCATCCATAACAGCAATGCTTACGCTTACTAAGGAGATGTCTGAGGAACAGGCGGCATCGATCGGCCTTATGCTTGCAGCTAATGTCGGAAGTGATAACACCAATAACGTGGTTGTTATGGATAACAATGCAAATCTTCTCTATTACGGAGGAACCAATAATTCATATGCTACGGGAAGCGCAAGTTCCAAGGTACAGGAACGCCTTGAAAATGCCATAACCGCACATATACAGAGCATGTTGATCTCAACCAATCTTTATAATGAGGTCACGGTATCACCTCACCTTGATGTTTCATTTGATAATGTTGAGATAGTTGATAAACAGTACACGATTCCTGAAGGATCTGATGAAGGTTTGAAGAAGACTACATATGAGGTCAATTCAACCGGAGGATTTTCGGACGCGTCCGGAGCAGCGGGAACCGAGTCCAACGATAAGGATACCACATACAAAATAAAGAATGCCGACGGAACTAATTCAGAGTATTCGCTCAAACAGTACGAGTGGCTGCAGAATGAGAAAATAACAACAACCAAGCCGGCAACAGGAACAATTAATTACAACAATTCATCGGTTACGGTAGTTGCAACACTTACCAAATACATAACGGAGGATGATGCGAAAGCACAGGGACTTCTCGATGATATGACATGGGAAGAATACAAGGCAGCCAATGCGGATCCGGTTGAAAGTACCGTTAACGATACGTTTTATGATGCAATAGCAACAGGAACCGGAATTTCCAAAGATAATATTCAGATTCTCGGTTACACAAGAAGTGTATTTTATGATTCAGAAACAAGCAGTACATCACCTTTCTTTGTGTTCCAGATTATACTTGCCGTACTTATTGCGGGACTGCTTATATTTATAATAATCAGGAGCATGAGACCGGTGGCAGTTGAAGAGACTGAACCGGAACTCAGCGTGGAAGATATGCTTGCAACGACCAAAGAAAACAGACCACCGGTTGAAGACATTGATTTACAGGATAAGTCCGAGACCAGGGTTGCCATTGAGAAATTTGTCGATGAGAATCCGGAAGCGGTTGCGCTCTTGCTGCGTAACTGGCTGAACGACGGATGGGAATAAATCGGGACTTAGGAGGAATTGTTACATGGCGAAGTCTAAGAGTGGACTCGACGGAGTCCAGAAAAGCGCAATCCTGCTGATTGCTCTCGGCCCTGAGAAATCGGCCAAGATATTCAAACATTTGCGCGAAGATGAAATAGAACAGCTTACACTTGAAATTGCCAATACAGGAAGTGTATCGCCTCAGACCAAGGAAGAAGTACTTTCGGAATTCTACGAAGTATGTCTTGCACAGCAATACATTGCAGAAGGCGGTATTACATATGCTAAAGAGCTCCTCGAAAAAGCACTTGGACAGGACAAAGCCAAAGATGTTATCAGCAAACTTACGGCAAGCCTTCAGGTTCGTCCGTTCGAATTTGTCAGAAAGACAGATCCGGGCCAGCTGCTTAACTTTATACAGGATGAGCATCCACAGACAATAGCACTTATTTTATCATATCTGCCGGCAGGACAGGCAGCGCAGGTCATTTCTTCGCTTCCACCTGAAAAACAGGCTGATGTTGCAAAGAGAATTGCTATGATGGACAGAACATCCCCTGACGTCATTAAAGAGGTCGAGGGTGTACTCGAACGTAAACTTGCATCGCTTGTTAATCAGGATTACACGATTATTGGCGGTACTGATGCGATTGTTGAGATACTTAATTCGGTTGACCGTGGAACAGAGAGACATATTCTTGAAACACTTGAAATCGAAGAGCCTGAGCTTGCAGATGAGATCAGACGTAAGATGTTCGTATTTGAAGATATTATATCGCTTGATGACAGAGCTATCCAGCGTGTACTCAGAGATGTTGATAACAATGACCTTGCAGTTGCACTTAAGAGCGCCAATGACGAGGTTAAAACAGTTATTTTCAACAACCTTTCAAAGCGTCTTGCTGCAATGATACAGGAAGATATGGAATTTATGGGACCTGTACGTCTTAAGGATGTTGAGGAAGCACAGCAGAAGATTGTTAATATAGTGCGTAAACTCGAAGATTCTGCCGAGATAGTTATATCAAGAGGCGGAGGTGACGAGATAATTGTCTAATCTTTTTAAGTATGGCAATGCCGTTATCAAAAATGATGATAAACTGGTTATAGATTCCAATAAACTGATAGAAAAGATTCTTTCAGATAAAAATGCCACGGCTAATTATGCATCAAGAGCAGCAAAACCGGATCCTGACGGATTCGTATGCGGACTCGATGCGGCAACGGTTGAACAGCTTGTTGATGATGAACCGTATTCTACAGAAGAAGAAAGTGCCAGGGCAATGCAGCTGTTAGATGATGCCAGAGAGAAAGCGTCCGGTATTGTTAAGGAAGCTGATGAACAGGCTGAGGCTATCCGGAAGGATGCATATGACAACGGGTATGCCAAGGGAATGGAAGAAGCGCAGAATGATGCCAAAACCGAACTTGAGGCAAAGCTTGCACAATTAGAGAAAGAATACCATGATAAGAAAGCAGCTCTCCAGACTGAGTATGATGAACTTAAAGAACAGATGGAACCGGAACTTGCAGATACGATTCTTGATGTTGTATCAAAAGTGACGGGAGTTCTTGCCGAAGATAATAAAGATGTTATTTTACATCTTATAAATAATGTCATGCGTAATAATGAACTCAGTAAAGAATTCACCATCAGGGTATCTGAAAATGATTATAATTATGTTATAAGCAATAAAGAACTGATATATGGTGCTGCATCTCCTGATTATAATATCGAGATATGCAAGGATTCCAAGTTGTCAAAGAATCAATGTGTAATAGAGACGGATGCAGGTGTATTTGACTGCAGTCTTGATATCCAGCTTGAAAATCTCATACATGAAATCAAAATTCTCAGCTGTGTGCATTGATGAAATATATTAGACCAGAGGTGTATGGTTTGGATACCACTAAGTATTTGAATTTGGTAAACAGAACATTTTATAAGAAGATGGGTAAGGTCTCTAAGGTTGTCGGACTTACGATTGAATCAATAGGTCCGGATGCGAGCCTTAATGATGTCTGCCATATTCTTCCCAAAGACGGAAACGGCAGATACATAAATGCCGAAGTAGTCGGTTTCAGGGAAAAAAGAATAATACTGATGCCGTTCGAATCAGTGGATGGTATCGGGCCGGGATGTATTGTCGAGAATACCAACAGCCATTTGTGTGTCAAAGTTGGAGATGAACTGTTAGGCAGAACGGTTGACGGACTCGGTAACCCGATTGATTCAGAGCCGATAGAAGACTTTGTTGAGTATCCTGTAGATTCCACGCCACCGGATCCGTTAAAAAGAGTAATAATTGATACAATTCTCCCGCTGGGTGTTAAAGCGGTTGACGGTCTGCTTACAATAGGCAAAGGCCAGAGAATAGGTATTTTTGCGGGAAGCGGTGTCGGAAAAAGTACATTGATGGGTATGTTTGCAAGAAATACCAAAGCGGATATTAATGTTATCGCACTTATAGGTGAACGAGGCAGGGAAGTCCGCGAATTTATAGAAAGAGACCTTGGCGAAGAAGGAATGAAAAGAAGCGTGGTCGTTGTGGCCACATCCGACAAACCGGCTCTCATCAGAAATAAAGCAGCCAAGACAGCGACAGCGATTGCTGAGTATTTCAGGGATCAGGGCAAAGATGTCCTTCTTATGATGGATTCACTTACACGTTTTTCGATGGCACAGCGCGAAATTGGTCTTGCATCAGGAGAACCACCGGTTACAAGAGGATATCCGCCAAGTATGTACAGTGAAATGCCAAAGCTTCTGGAACGTGCCGGAAATTCAGAAAAGGGTTCAATAACCGGACTCTACACTGTTCTGGTAGACGGAGATGACTTTAACGAACCGGTAACCGATACCGCACGAAGCATTCTCGACGGGCACATTGTTCTGTCGCGTAAGATAGCCCAGAAGAACCATTATCCGGCGATAGATGTACTTGCAAGTATATCAAGGTGTATGAGCCAGATTGTTGATAAGAAGCAGAAGGAACTTTCAGGACAGCTCAAAAATGTTATGGCCACATATGCGGAATCCGAGGATTTGATAAATATCGGTGCGTATAAGGCCGGCAGCAATAAAAATATTGATTATGCAATAAGTAAAATAGACAAGGTAAATGATTTCCTTATTCAGGCGACTGACGAGAAAATGGATTATGACGAAGAAATAGAAGCACTTGAGGCGGTGTTTGAAGAACCGCAGGAAGGCGATGAAAATTAATGGCAAAGTTCTCCTATAGGATGCAGAACATACTGGATATAAAGTATAAAATGGAAGAGCAGGCTAAATCGTCATTTGCGGCGGCTATGGCCAGGCTTAGGACAGAGAAGAACAAACTTGATGCCATGTTTGCCAGAAAAAAAGAACTTGAAGAAGATTACCGCAATAAAGCACAGGGACAGATTAATGTATTTGATCTGTCAAATGGCAGAAAAGCAATAGATTTTCAGAAAGAACTGATTAAGGAACAGATGGTCGAAGTAAGGGTTGCACAGAAAAATGTGGAAATGGCACGTGCAAGACTTAATGATGTAATGAAAGACAGAAAAACACATGAGAAACTCAGGGAACATGCATTTGAAGATTTTCTGCATGAACTGAGTGACCAGGAGAAAAAAGAAATAGACGAACTGGTAAGTTACCAATACAGTACTAAGGCGAGGTGATAAATTATGGCAAAGAATCAGAATGAAGATATAGATTTGGTTAATGATATGGATCTGGATGATGAAGAAGAAAAAGACGGCAAGAAAAATGGCAAAATGATGACGTCTATAGTCGCGTTGTTCATTGTTCTCATATGGGTTGCCATCTTTGCTTTGCTTATCAAACTGGATGTTGGCGGTTTCGGAAGTTCGGTAATGTATCCGGTGCTTAAGAATGTTCCGGTGCTTAATAAGATACTTCCCAAAAACGCGGGAGAAGAGATCAGCTCACAAAGCGGAGATACATACAGCACACTCCAGGATGCGATAGACAGAATTAATGAACTTGAAAATGAAATCTCACTTTACAAGAGCAATGCCGATGATAATGCCGAGACGATTTCTAATCTGCAGGCAGAATTGTCAAGACTCAAAGCATACGAAGAAAATCAAAGCAATTACGAGCAGTTAAAAAAGAAATTCGATAACGAGGTTGTATTTACAAATAATGCACCCGATATACAGGAATATAAGACATGGTATGAACAAATGGATCCTGATAACGCAGCTGAGATATACCGACAGGTTGTTGAACAGCTTCAGGTTCAGCAGGAAATTCAGGATCTTGCCGATAAATATGCTTCTATGAAACCGGCTGCGGCTGCGGCTGTTTTCGAAGAAATGACGGGCGATCTCGAAAAGGTTGCCAAGATACTTTCGTGTATGAAGAAAGCGGATGCGGGCAATATCATTGCAGCCATGAATCCGACACTTGCAGCCAAACTTACATTACTTATATATCCTACCGGTGAATAACGGCTTATGCCGATATTCATATATATATTTTTTCAGGAAAGGAGGAAAGAAGATGACGACAGGAAATATTTCCAAGGTGTCAGATATCTCTAATCTTATGACATTTAAGGGTAATGTTTCTTCCAATGCCGATACAAAGGGATTAAGTTTCGCATCGCTTATGTCTGCGGTATCAGACGGTAAACATAGTGATAATGCCGGAACTGATGCATATAAGCCGGTCACGGATAACGATATCTCAAAAGTGATTTCCGATTCCAAGACTTCAAAACCGGTTGACTCCGGAGCAAAGAGCAAGAAATCAGATGACGTTACAACTGAATCCGACAAAAGTATCCGGGATGCGTACAATGATATCAGGGAAGCGCTTAAAGAAGAATTAGACATAACAGACGAAGAACTTGATGCAGCACTTGAAGCTCTGGGAATGACTGTTGCCGACCTGATAGTACCGCAGAATATGGCAATGCTTGTCGCAGAAGTTAACAGCACTGATGTTACCAATATCCTTACAGATGAATCCCTTGCGGATAATCTCGCAGCACTTACGCAGGAAATTGCAGACATTGTCCAGACTGTTGAAACAGACACCGGGATTTCGGTTGAAGAATTTAAAGAAGCAGTCAGGAGTCTGGAAGAATCACTGAATAGCACAGCGGATACCGGAAATCCTGAGATGCCGGCAGAGTCTGTATCAGATTCACAGACAAATGTTCCGGTGCAGGACAAAGAGATTAAAGTGACTGTTGAGAATCATCAGGAAGAAACGGCAAGTGTGGAAAACAAACAGACAGGAACCGGAGTGAGCGAAACACAGACGTCGGATGACGCTGACAGTCATAATGAAAGCGGACATCAGACAACGGCGAAAGAGTTTGCACAGAACATAGTCCAGAATCTTAACCAGAGTGTGAGTGAAGCAGTTGCAGTAGATGCCGGCGAAACCTTCAGCGTAAGCCGTACAGATATTGTTGAGCAGATGCTTGAAGCAGTAAGAGTTAACGTAACTCCAGATACAACATCAATGGAGATACAGCTTACACCTGAACACCTCGGAAAGATCAATCTCAATGTGGCTACCCGAAACGGAGTCATAACAGCTACCATAACAGCTCAGAATGAATCTGTAAAAGCGGCAATTGAAAATCAGGTTATACAGCTCAAAGAGAGCATGAATAACCAGGGACTTAAGGTTGAAAATGTCGAAGTAACGGTGGCGAGTCATGAGTTTAATATGAATTATGATAACAACGGCGACTCACAGAATATGGGTAACGGTAAGAATAATTCATCAAGAAGATTCAGAACCGAAGAAGAATTAGCTTCTGATGAAACAGCGGCAGAAAATACCGAACGTCAGATAATGGAAGCTAACGGCAACAGCGTAAGTTATACGGCATAGTAAAGGAGACAAACAATGGCAATATCAGCACAGGTAATTAACGGTAAAGTATATGCTGATTATACATCCGGAACAAGCACCAATAAGGATACTAAGGGAAGTGATTCTCTTGACAAAGATGCTTTCTTAAAAATCCTTGTGGCCGAAATGCAATATCAGGATCCACTTGAACCGTCATCCAATACAGAATGGGTAACGCAGATGGCATCGTTTTCACAGATAGAGCAGCTTCAGGATGTTACAGACACGATCAATGAGCAGAAAGCAGCTGCACTTGTAGGAAAAAGAATAATAGTTGCTGCATCCGATAACACAAACGGCGAAGTCAATTATGTTACAGGTAAAGTTCAGTGTATCGAAAAGAAGTCAGATGGCTTATACTTTTCAATCAATGACAATTTATATTCGGTTGACAAGCTTTATGCTGTAGTTGATGATGAGTATTATGACAAACTCATTAACGGTAACAAGGGCAGTACAGGCAGCGATGGCGCCGGTACCGGAGAGAAAAAAGCATAAAACCGTTCAGACCGGCATGGATGAGGAATAAGATATGGATATCAAAAACACAAGATTTTCATCCATTGAGCAGATCACGGGTCAATATCTTAACAACCGGAATGTCAGGCAGACAGACAAAGAAAATGTCAGCTCATTTGATACTATTCTCAAGCAGAAATTTGATGATGCAAAGACGGAAGGCCTTAAGTTTTCCAAACATGCAATGCAAAGACTTGCGGACAGAAATATTGATTTGTCAAATGAACAGCTTGACAGACTTGACAAAGGTGTTAAACTCAGTGTAGAGAAGGGTATCAGGGAATCATTGGTACTTATGGATGATTACGCATTCATAATCAACACAAGCAGGTACACCGTGATAACAGCAATGGAACAGGGCAATGAAGGTGACAATGTGTTCACAAACATTGACGGAGCCGTTTTGGTATAGGTTGGACCTTATGGAAACCTTCTGCTTCTGAATGACGGATGAAGCAGCGAGAAAACGGCATATTTTAATAAACACCGGGATAATCCGGTGTCAGGAGGCCACTTAATTATGATGAGATCACTTTACTCTGGTGTAGCAGGACTCAGGTCACACCAGACAAGAATGGACGTAATAGGTAATAATATTGCCAACGTCAACACAGTAGGATATAAATCACAGTCTGTAACATTCAGCGATGTATTGTATCAGACAACACAGAACGCTTCGGGTCCTAACGAAACTACCGGAGCGGGCGGTACCAACGCCAAGCAGATCGGTCTTGGTTCAACTATTTCATCCATCAGTACCAATATTACCGAACCAGGTGGATATCAGACAACCAACAAACCGTTTGACCTTATGATCAACGGAGATTCATTCTTTGTAGTAAATAACAATGGATCAAATTATTTTACCAAAGCCGGTAACTTCCAGCTTGATACCAACGGAATGCTGGTAACTTCACAGGGTTATGCGGTAATGGGATGGCTTGCGGATAAGGATGGTAACATTCAGGTTGATAATGTATCAAGAATTAATCTTTATTCACCTGAGAACCAGTACGCAAATCCGGTTGCTACAACAGCGACAACCATGGCAGGTAACATCAATAAAGAAGATGAAAGCTTTTCGGCAGCCGGTGGTTCACGTTCTGTAAACATATCATTTTATGATAACCTTGGATATAAGTATCAGGCAACACTCAAAGTTACACAGACCAGTGAGTATGAGTATGGAATGACTGTATCGGCAGTAAGCTGTAACGGAAGAACATTGAATCTTTCGGAGACAGATCTTAATAATCTTCTTGATGCCAATACATCTATTACATTTAATGAAGCAGACGGTACACTTGCGACACCGGCGGATGGTATCATTAATTTCAAGGCGACAGCACTTGGAATCGATGCACTTCCTCAGGACATAACTGTTGATTTTTCAAGTGTAACATGCCGTGGTACGGAGACCAAACTTGAATCATCAAGAGGTGATGCTGACGGCAACGGAGCCGGAAGAGCCGTAGGTACTATGACAGAGGTTGCAATCGGTAAGGACGGTAAGATTTCAGCGTCGTATGATAACGGCGATCAGAGAGTTATAGCACAGATTGCCGTTGCTAATTTTGTTAACCCGTCAGGTCTTGAGAAAATAGGTGATAATCTTTTCCAGGCAACCATGAATTCCGGTGAGTTTGATGGAATAGGACAGGATGTAACGGCGGATGGAGGATATTTTGCAACAGGTGTACTTGAAATGTCCAATGTTGATCTTGCTGCAGAATTTACTGATATGATTACAACCCAGAGAGGATATCAGGCAAACTCGAGAATTATCACAGTTTCAGATACACTCCTGGAGGAACTCATTAACCTTAAGAGATAATTATAAGATGGCGGTTCTGCCTTGCCGGTAGGCGGGGCAGAATATGCCGGTTTTAAAGGAAAAGGCATGATTGAATTAACCAGACTTAACGGAACTGTATTCGGGCTGAATCCGGAGTTGATAGAAGTTGTCGATTCAACACCAGACACAGTTATCACTCTTACTACAGGACGCAAATTTATTGTAAAAGAAAGTAGACAAGAAGTGAAAAATTTAGTATTATCATATAAGAAGGCAATTTTTGCTGAATTATTTAAATTAGGATAATAGGTGGTATATAAATGGATTTTGCAACAATAATTGGTCTCGTCGCAGGATTAGGCCTTATGATATTTGGTATAGTTACAGGTGATGATGGATTCGCGGCACTAACGAACTTCCTTCATGCACAGTCGGCACTTATAACATTCGGTGGTGCGTTCGGTGCAACACTTGTATCTAACAGCTTAGGAGATTTTGTTAACGGAATTAAAGGAATAAAGATGGCACTTCGTCAGACCAAACATGATCAGACGGAAGTTATTAAGAAGATAATTGAGCTTTCTAATGTAGCACGTAAGGAAGGCTTATTGGCATTGGAAGATGCGGCATCGGATCTGGATGATGCATTTATGAAGAAAGGTATCTTCCTTATAGTTGACGGTACGGAACCGGATCTGGTAAGGGCAATTCTTGAGACAGAACTTACATGTATAGAAGACAGACATAAGAAAGTATCATCGTTCTGGGAAACAACCGCAGCGATGGGTCCTGCATGGGGTATGATCGGTACCCTCATCGGTCTTATTAACATGCTTAAACATCTTGATGATGTGTCAACCGTAGGACCTAACATGAGTACAGCCCTTATTACTACATTCTACGGTTCACTGTTAGCCAACTGGCTTGCAATGCCTATTGCAACCAAATTAAAGGCTAATAATGCAGAAGAAGTCACAGTTAAGGAAGTGGTAATAGAAGGATTGCTGTCAATACAAGCCGGAGAGAATCCTCGTGTAATCGAAGAGAAACTCAAATCATTCCTTGCACCTGCAGAGAGAACTCAGTATGGTGAAGGTGGAGAAGCCGGAGGTGAAGAGGCTTAATGGCGAGAAAGAAAGGTAATGAAGAGTCTATAAAGACGGATGGCTGGATGGCTACGTTCTCCGACCTTATGAACCTGTTATTGTGTTTCTTCGTCGTTTTGTTTGCCATGTCAACTGTTGATGCTGATAAATGGCAGGAACTTGTAGCTTCATTTTCTTCCAAATACAATGTTATTGAAGGAAAAGGTTCCGGAATAGGCGAAGGAAAGCTTATTGCGAGCGGAACAAGCCAGCTTACGGATCTCAGTAATTATTATGCACAGCAGGGCCTTAATCAGGAGGGCAGCAAGAATGATGTCCAGGATGCATTGATCAAACTTGAAAAAGAACAGACCAAAGAATCTGAGAAAATGGGCGAGATCATTAACGGAATGCTTGAAGGAACGGGACTTAACGATGCGGTTGAAGTCCAGGTTACACAGCATTATGTATGCCTTAATATGAAGGGTGCGCTTCTTTTTAAATCCGCATCGGCAACACTTACTGACGAAGCACAGAAAGTATTGACTGAGGTAAGTAAAATACTTAAATTATATCAGGATAATCTTGTAGAGATAGAAGGACATACGGATAATGTTCCGATGTTGAATGACCCGATATTTACTAATAACAATGTTCTTTCGGCATACAGGGCGATGGCAGTATTTGATTATGTGGTAAATGACTGTGGTGTGAGCCCGGCGAAGCTCAAATGTGCAGGCCGGGGCGAATATGCTCCGATAGCAAGCAATGATACAGCTGATGGAAGAGCACAGAACAGACGTGTAGAGATTAAGATATATAACAGCTACAGCAGTTATTAATATATATTATAGAAAGTCAAGGTGGATAGATATATGAAAAAAGGAATAAGCAACATAATTGTTCTGGCACTTGTGATAGTTAACCTGGTTCTTACAGTGATACTTGTTTTCACATTCCTGCCATCAATTAAGAAAACCAATAATCTTGTTACTAAAATTTGTGATATGGTTGACCTGGAGGTTGGTGCGGACAGTAACAAACAGGAAGTGACTGTTTCGGATCTGACAAGTGTTACCGTATTGTTTGGCGAGGATACAACCAATGTTGTCAATCTTACCAACGGAAAACTTGCAAAGTTCGGTGCAACTATAAATTTAAATACTAAGGCAAAGGATTATGAAAGTGTGAAGACACAGGTTGAATCTGCAATGAGTATGATTGACAGTACACTTATGGGTGTAATCAGAGGATTTGACAGTACAACACCTCAGGCGGATATGGAAAAGGCAGCGACGAATGCGGTGCGTGAATTATTTGCATCGGATACGGTATATTCAGTATCATTCACACAATATGTAGTACAGTAATTATGAATATAATATGTTATAGAAAGAAGGTGAGAGAAGATGGGTGAAGTCCTTTCACAAAGTGAGATAGATAACCTGCTGAAGGCTTTCAGCAGTGGTGAACTTGATGTCGAAGAAATGAAAGGCACGGAAGAAAAGACGGTTAAGAATTATGATTTTGCAAGACCGGCTAAATTCTCCAAAGAACATCTTCGAACACTTGAAATAATATTTGAACATTACGGACGTTTGTTGTCTACCAATCTTCCGGCATATTTAAGAAGACCGGTTCAGGTAGATGTAATGAACTCAGAGGCAGTAACTTATTCTGAATTTGCAAATGCACTTTCCAATCCGGTATTGCTTGGCGTGGTAAGTTTTGAACCTCTTGACGGTAATGTTGTTATGGAAATAGCATCCAATCTTGGATTTGCAATGGTGGACCGGCTTTTGGGAGGCGCAGGAACTGCGCTAGACAAACCAAGGGAATTTTCAGAGATTGAACTCACAATACTTGAGAGAATGTTTAATGTATGTGTTAATCTTTTAAGGGAACCCTGGGAAAATGTTGTGGATATACACCCGAGGCTGGAACGGATAGAGACTAATTCACAGTTTGCACAGATAATATCTCCGAGTGAGATGATTGCTATCATCACAGTGAATATTAAAATCGGAGATGTCGAAGGACTCATGAATATATGTCTTCCTTACATTGTTCTTGAACCTGTTATGGATAAACTCAATACAAAATACTGGTTTTCCACTATGCAGGATAAAGATGTTAATACATATGAAGATGCGATAGCATCACTCATAAGCAAGGCACAGATACCGGTCAAGGCGGTATTGGGTTCCAGCAGTATTTCTGTTAATGATTTTATTAATCTTGGTGTCGGAGATGTTATTAAACTGGACACCAAAGTGGATGAAGAATTAGATGTTTTTGTTGGAAATATAAAGAAATTTACAGCGTTGCCGGGTTCGGCTAACGAAAATTATGCAGTCAGACTTACCAAAGTTCTGAGAGGAGATGACTAAAATGGATGGAATGTTATCACAAGACGAAATCAATGCATTGCTTTCAGGTGCCAATCTTGACGACGGTGCCGATGCAGCAGCCAGTACAACAGATGAAACCCTGACCGATGAACAGAAAGATGCTATCGGAGAGGTTTCAAATATAAGCATGGGAACGGCAGCAACTACTCTTAGCACGTTGCTCAACCAGCCGGTTAACATTACGACACCGCAGGTTACATATATGACATGGGACGAACTTGCAGATTCCTATGACAGACCATGTGTTTTTTTGCAAATTCAATATACAGCCGGACTGGACGGTAATAATGTCCTTGTTCTTAAAGAACATGATGTAAGAATAATTACTGATCTTATGATGGGCGGAAACGGAGAGGTCAATGATGATGAACCGATTGGTGAACTTCATTTGAGCGCAATCGGAGAAGCGATGAACCAGATGATGGGTTCGGCCGCAACATCAATGTCATCCATGCTTGGCAAGAAAATAGATATAAGCCCGCCAGTTGCAAATCTGATTGATTTGAATGTAAAACAGGATGAAAATAATCTTCCGGAATTCCTTAATACCAAATTTGTTAAGGTCGCATTCAGAATGACCATAGGAAATCTTATAGACAGTGAAATCATGCAGTTATATCCGTTTGATTTTGCAAGGAATCTGTATGAAGTGTTCGCACTCGGTATGCAGGATAATTCGGATAATGTTGCGACATCGACACCTTCAGAGAAGGCCGCACAGCCGGCAGCAGAACAGCCATCAGCAGCACAGCAGGCAATGCAGCAACCGCAGATGCAGCAGCAGATGCCTTACGGATATGGCGCAGCACCAATGCCGGGATACATGCAGCCACAGATGCCTTATGGACAGCCAATGCCGGGATATGGTATGCCACCGGTTCAGAATGTTAATGTGCAGCCGGCTTCATTCCAGCCATTTACCGGAGCTCAATCAACGGTCGGACACGAGAATATAGATCTTATTATGGATGTTCCGCTTGAAGTAACAGTTGAACTTGGCAGAACAACCAAGTCCATTAAGGAGATTCTTGAATTTGCACCGGGAACAATCGTTGAACTTAACAAGATCGCCGGAGAACCTATCGATGTACTTGTCAACAGAAAGTATGTTGCCAAAGGCGAAGTAGTAGTTATTGAAGAAAGTTTTGGTATCAAAATTACTGAAATAATAAAATAATTGTTTTCAAAAACGATGCAATAATGTATAATACACATTAAATAAAAAAAGTGAACATTTCTTTTAAAGGAGATTAAGTTATGGCAAAAAATATATTGATATGCGACGATGCAGCATTTATGAGAATGATGATTAAAGACATTCTTACGAAAAATGGATACACTGTTGCCGGAGAGGCCGAGAACGGAGCTAAGGCTGTAGAGAAATATACAGAGCTTAAGCCTGATCTTGTACTTATGGATATCACAATGCCTGAAATGGATGGAATACAGGCTCTTAAGAAAATAAGAGAACTTGACCCTAAGGCTTCCGTGATCATGTGCTCAGCCATGGGACAGCAGGCTATGGTTATTGAATCAATCCAATCGGGAGCAAAAGACTTTATCGTTAAGCCGTTCCAGGCAGACAGAGTCCTTGAAGCTGTAAGAAAAGTTGTTGGTTAATATGATATATTGCGCATCCATGGAGAACAGTATTGCGCAGTTTATTACTGTAACCATGATATTTATATTTGTTCTGGCTATTACATATTTCACGACCAGGTGGATTGGCTCATATCAGAAGAAGAAAATGAGCTATGGTAATATTAAAGTTATTGAAAGTACAAGACTTTCAAGCAATAAGATATTGGAAATTGTAAAAGCAGGAGATAAATGCGTCCTTATCGCTGTGTGCAAAGACACAGTTACGTATCTTGGAGAAATTAACGAGGATACACTTGAATTTAAGGAGACCGAGACCAAAGAATCTTTTGGGAGCGTGTTTAACAGATTCAGATTTTCCGGCAAGGAAGAGGCAGAAGATGAAGAAGAGAAGTAAGGCAATATTAGCTTTCGCAAGAATTGCCATGGTGGTGGCGATTGTTCTCTTCATATCGGTCAACAGCAGAACTGCTGTATATGCAACTGATATATTAGGAACCGAAGAGACGACAACTGCGGCTAATGCTTCAGATAATTTTACAATCGGAATATCGGCTGGAAATGGAAGTGATCTTGCAAGCGTATTACAGATAGTACTTGTGCTTACGGTAATTGCTTTAGCACCTTCCATTCTTATTATGCTCACATCGTTCACGCGAATAATCATAGTAATGCATTTTACAAGAACGGCGCTGGGTACACAGTCGACACCGCCGAACCAGGTGCTTATAGGTTTATCACTTTTTCTTACTTTTTTCATAATGGCGCCTACATTTACAACGGTATATAATGACGCGATCAAGCCTCTGTCGGCCAATGAAATTTCGGCGGAAGAGGCATATGAGACAGGAATACAGCCAATAAGAAAATTTATGTTTAAGCAGACCAATACCAAGGACATCAGGATGTTTCTTGAGATTGCGGATATCGGTGCAGTGGAGAATTATGATGATATACCTACATATGTACTTGTGCCGAGCTTTATAGTGAGTGAATTGAGAACTGCATTTATAATTGGATTCCTGATATATATTCCATTTATAATTATAGATATGGTTGTTGCATCGGCATTGATGTCGATGGGTATGATGATGTTACCTCCGACAACTATTTCGCTGCCTTTTAAAATATTGCTTTTTATTATGGCAGATGGCTGGAATCTGATTATAGGAAATCTTGTTAAGACATTTTATTGATAAAGGAGTGGAAGTATGACAGAAGAACAGGTTGTGGATATAACCAGGGAAGCATTATTCCTTATAATTGAATGTTCGGCTCCACTCCTTTTGATTTCACTTGTTGTCGGTCTGGTGATAAGTATTTTCCAGACGATTACATCGATACAGGAGCAGACACTTACATTTGTTCCGAAAATAATAGGTGTTTTTATAGGTGTTATGATTTTCGGCTCATGGATTCTGACAAAGGTAACTGATTATATTCAGGAACTGTGGTCGAATTTTAGTACATATATCAGGTAGGTGCTGTTATGTTTAACTATGAGATAGCGTTAAATTACTGGGAGTTTTTTCTTCTGATTCTGGTACGCATTGCTAGCTTTGTATATACAGCACCGTTTTTTAATATATCGAGCGTACCGCAGAAAGTTAAAATTTCAATATCCATATTCATATCGATATTGATTTTTATGATTACACCTGACAGAACTATTGAATATACAGGGCTCCTTGATTATGCGATTCTTATTATCAAGGAAAGCGTTGTTGGACTCCTGTTAGGATTTGTGTGTAATGTATGTGTCCAGGCAATAACTTTTGCCGGACATATAATAGATACCGATATAGGTCTTTCAATGGCCAATATGTATGATCCGACATTGCGCACACAGACGAGTATCTCGGGAACTTTCTACTATTATACGGTGTTTCTCCTTATGATGGTAACGGGATTGTACCAGTTCCTGATATCTGCGATTGTGGATTCATATAGTATAATCCCGATTGGCAAAGTCACGATCAATGCGGCACTTTATGATTCTTTTCTGGATGTGATAGCAGGTTTTCTGATTGTAGGAATCAGAATTGCATTACCGGTTTTCATATCGATGATGTTAATGAATATAATTCTGGGAATTTTATGCAGAGTTGCTCCGCAGCTTAATATGTTTGCTGTAGGTATACAGATGAAGCTTTTATTCGGACTTGCAATAATGTTTCTTACGATAGGACTTCTGCCGACGGTATCAAATATGTTGTTAAATATGATGAAACAGGCTGTCAGACAGATTGCGGGAGGACTTGTATGATAAAATATGACCTTCAGTTCTTTGCCAAGGACGGTCCTGGTGGTCAGAAGACAGAACCGGCTACACCCAAAAAATTAGAAGATGCCCGTAAGAAAGGCCAGGTAGCCAAAAGTAAGGATCTTTCCGGCTCGGTTCTGTTGTTAGCTTTTTTTGTCCTGATTAAAATTTATGTCAAATATCTTGGCAGGCAGTTTATGAGTTCATTTCATGAGACATATACCAGGATAGGTGATTTATCCGGCGCAAGCGATGAATACAGCTCAATAGGTGTTTACTTTAAAAATATTTTGCAGCAGAACATACTGGATATGCTTGTTATGCTGCTTCCTATACTGGCAGTTGCGTTTGTTCTTGGATTTGTTATGGACATAATTCAGGTGAAATGGAAACCTACAGGTGAGACATTAAAACCGAAATTCGATAAATTTAATCCGGTTAACGGAATAAAGCGTATTTTTAACGTCAAGACAATAGCGGAATTAATAAAACAGATTGTTGTACTTGCGGTATGCGTAATAGTTACTTATAATAAGCTTAAGAGCAAAATCGGTATGCTCTTTAACCTGTATGATATAACATTGCAACAGGCAGTTGTTGCCATGGGAGATTTGATTATTGACCTTGGCATAACAATAAGTGTAATTTATCTTATTATAGGTGTTGCCGATTACATCTTCGAAAAATGGAAATTCAAAGATGATATGAAGATGACCAAACAGGAATTGAAAGATGAATGGAAGGACACCGAAGGAAGTCCTGAAGTAAAGAATAAGCAGAGAAGACGGATGCAGGAAGCATCAAGACGTCGTATGATGCAGGCAGTTCCGGAGGCGGATGTGGTAATAACAAACCCGACTCATTTTGCGGTTGCACTTAAATATGAACCGGATTCCGGAAAGGCACCGGTGGTTGTAGCCAAGGGCGAAGATTACCTTGCGCAGAAGATTAAAGAGAAAGCAAGAGAGTGCGATGTGGAAATAGTTGAGAATAAACCGCTTGCACGTATGCTTTATTATAATGTAGACCTGGGAACGGAAATTCCTCAGGAATTGTATCAGGCAGTTGCGGAGGTTCTTGCATTTGTCTGGAAACTTAAACACAAAATCTGAAATAGAAAGGAGAACGTCAGAATATGAAATTCAAAAAGACAGACTTGTTTATAGGAATATACCTGATGGCAGCAATTCTTTGCCTTTTTTTATCAATTCCATCGGGACTTCTGGATGTTCTCTTAGCCATAAATATATCAGTATCGATGATTATCCTTTTTACTTCCCTTTATGCAAAGGAAGCACTGGATATGCAGGCATTTCCTACAATGCTTTTGTTTACGACAATATTCCGTATTGCACTTAATGTATCATCTACCAAGCTTATTCTTAAGAACGGTTATGCCGGTGCAGTCGTTACGGCATTTGGTAAATTTGTTGGAGGCAATAATCTTGTAATCGGTTTCGTGGTATTTATTATACTTATAATCGTGCAGTTTGTTGTTATCAACAAAGGTTCAGAACGTGTATCGGAAGTAACTGCCAGATTCACACTTGATGCTATGCCGGGTAAGCAGATGGCAATCGATGCTGATCTGAATACCGGAGCAATTACGGATAAAGAAGCCAGAGCAAGGCGTGATAAAATACAGCAGGAGTCATCTTTCTTCGGCGCCATGGATGGTGCTACCAAGTATGTTAAGGGAGATGCTACCGCAGGTCTTATCATCACTGTGATTAACCTCATCGGAGGTATAATTATGGGTATGATATTTGGTGGATTGAGCATACAGGAGGCACTCAGCAAGTATGCACTTCTTACAATCGGAGACGGACTTGTAAGCCAGATTCCGTCACTTATGATATCGCTTTCAACAGGTATCCTTGTAACCAAGGCATCCAAGGAAGTGGAACTTCCGGAAGAGATCATTGGCGAGCTTTTCTCCATACCGAAAGTGCTTAAGATTGTCGGAGTGACCATGGCAATTCTGGGAATAGTTACGCCACTGCCGTGGTGGCTTTTCCTTCTTCTCGGTGCAGCACTTTTTATTGCCGGAATTATGACAGAGAGAAAGGCCGCTGTGCAGACGGTTGAAAATGAGACCGAAGAAGCCGATATGGAAGCCCAGGAAATACGTAAACCGGAGAATGTTGTATCGTTGCTTCAGGTTGATCCGATTGAACTTGAGTTCGGATATGGCATCATACCATTGGCCGATGTCAATCAGGGCGGAGATTTACTTGACCGTGTTGTTATGATAAGAAGACAGGTTGCGCTTGAGTTAGGTACTGTTGTACCGATTATACGACTCAGGGATAATATACAGCTTAACCCTAACCAGTACATAATCAAAATCAAGGGTATACAGGTAAGTGAAGGTGAGATACTTTTTGACCATTATATGGCGATGAATCCGGGATTTGTAGAAGAAGAGATTACAGGTATTCCTACGTTTGAACCGTCATTCCACCTGCCTGCAATCTGGATTACCGAGAACCAGAGGGAACGTGCGGAATCGCTAGGATACACAGTTGTAGATCCGCCGTCAATTATCGCCACGCACCTTACGGAAGTTATCAAGGAACACATTGCAGAACTTCTTACAAGGCAGGATACACAGAATCTTATCAACAACATCAAGGAAAACAACCCAACGCTTATCGAGGAACTTGTGCCGAAGCTTATGAGTGTTGGAGAAATACAGAAGGTTCTCCAGAATCTTCTTGAAGAGGGTATCTCGATCAGGGATCTTCTTACCATATTTGAGACGCTTGCGGACCATGCCGGTGCCACAAGGGATACTGACATTCTTACGGAATATGCAAGGCAGAGTCTTAAGAGAGCAATATCCAATAAGTTCTTTATGCCGAATGAGACAACAAGTGTAATAACTTTGGATCCGTCGGTAGAACAGGAAATAATGAATTCAGTCAAGCAGACTGAAAACGGTGCATATATTAACCTTGCTCCGGACAGGATTAAGAGCATCATGGATTCAGTGCAGGCTGAAGTTACCAAGATGGAAGATATGGGAAAAACACCTATAATCATAACTTCACCTATAGTCAGAATATATTTTAAACGTATTACAAGCGATTATATGAAGGACCTTATTGTAATATCATACAACGAGGTTGAACCTGAAGTTGAATTACAGTCAGTTGGGATGGTGACCGCATAATGATAGTTAAGAAGTATACCGGAAAAGATGAAACAGAAGCAGTTATGAAAGCCAAGGATGACCTTGGCTCAAACGCCGTTGTACTTAATGTCAGGACAATGAAACAGAGAGGTCTTGCCAAAATATTCAAAAAAGATTTTGTTGAAATAACGGCAGCATTGGAAGAGAAAGATTTTGCGCAGAATGTTAACAATAATAAGCCGACATTCAGCCGTGTAAGCAGTGAAGCAATCAAAAAACAGCAGTCACAGATAAATCTTCTTGCAGATGACCGTGCCGATACAAATGCACCGAAACAGTCAGAGATAATCGAAAAGAAACTGGACAGTCTCCATGATATGCTTCGTAACCAGATGGTAAAGGAAGAAGATGTAAAGCCAGTTGTCAGACCGGAGAATAATGCCAATTTCAAATCTCTTAAACTCATATATAATAAATTACTTGAGAATGAAGTCAGCGAAAAATATGCCAATGCTATCATTAATGATATAGAAAATTCCATGAAGAAAGAGTCAAATCTTGACAGTATTCTTGCGAGCGTATATCAGAAAATAATCCTTAAGTTCGGGGAACCTGAAGCCATCGAAGATGATGACAGACGCAAAATAGTATTTTTTATAGGCCCAACAGGTGTCGGCAAGACTACGACGATTGCTAAGCTTGCATCGGATTTCAAACTGACCCGTTCAAAAAACATTGCAATGATAACAGCGGATACATACAGAATTGCAGCGGTTGAACAGCTTAATACATATGCAAGCATCCTTGACGTGCCTGTAAATGTAATATATTCACCATCGGAAATAGTTGAGTCCATAGAAGAATTATCGGATTACCAGATGATTTTTGTGGACACGGCAGGACGGTCGCATAAGAATACCGAACAGCGTGATGAAATAATCGAGATGATATCCAATGTCAGAAATTCAGATATTGATGCAGATATTGTAATATTCCTTGTAATGAGTGTTACCACCAAGTACAGGGATATGGTCAACATATGCGATGCATACAAATCGCTTAATTCATACAGATTGTTATTTACCAAGCTGGATGAAACCGATTCGGTTGGTAATATATTGAATATTAAGCTCTATACAGGGGCACCTATCTCGTATATAACATGCGGACAGAATGTACCTGATGATATAGAGAGCGTTGACGTGCAGAAACTTGCAAAAAGTCTTCTCGGCGGTGAATAAAACGGAGGTGTACATGGATCAGGCAGAAAAATTACGGGAAATTATAAAAAAACAGAATCAGTCAAACGAAAGTTCTGCCAGGATAATAACCGTTACAAGCGGAAAAGGTGGGGTTGGCAAATCCAATGTATCAATCAATCTTGCATTGCAATTCAGACGACAGGGTAAAAGAGTTATTATATTTGATGCAGATTTCGGACTTGCCAATATTGAGGTCATGTTTGGTGTGATTCCGCAATATACACTTGCGGATCTGATGTTCAAGGGTAAGGAAATAAAAGATATAATAACTGAAGGACCGGAGGGCGTTATGTTTGTGTCCGGCGGTTCCGGAATCGCAAGACTGGTTAATATTGATAATGAACAGATTAAAAGACTCGTTTATAAAGTTGCTGAACTCGAAAAACTTGCCGATGTTATCATTGTAGATACCGGCGCCGGAATATCACCTGCCGTGCTTGAATTTGTAGCAGCAAGTCAGGAGGTAATACTTGTAACAACCCCCGAACCGACATCGATAACCGATTCATATGCATTGCTTAAGGCACTGTCAATGTATGACGGATTTGACTATGAATCGACGAATGTAATGATTGTTGCAAACAGAGTTAATTCAGCCAATGAAAGCAGCAATCTGTATGAGAAACTCTCTGCGGTTGTAAATCGTTTTCTTAAGATTAAGATAAGTTATCTGGGTGCAATCCCATATGACCAGTATATTAACAAAGCTGTTATGAAACAGAAACCGGTAAGCATAGCATATCCATCGGCATCTGCTTCAAAATCATTTCAGGCAATAAGTACGAGACTTGCCAAAAACGAGACGGCACAGGTTGGACATGCAAAAGGCGTTGCGCGTTTTTTTAGCAGGGTATTTTCATCAAATAAGAGAGTGTAACAGAACAAGATAAGGAATGACGAGGTAGACAACGGTGGCAAACATACTGATAACAGAAGGCGACAAAATAGATTTCAAAGATATATTGAGCAAAGAACAGCTCAATGGTGGACTGACACCCGCCACATATGCAAGCCAGGTTTTTGAAATCAGGAATGATGATATTTTGCGTGTATCCATGCCTATAGAACACGGAAGAATAATACCGTTGTCCAAAGGGAAAAAATTCGATGCATTTTTCTATACGGCAAAAGGTTTGTATCAGTGCATGGTAATTATAATTGACAGATTCAAAATAAACAATATCTATATGATGGACATTGAACTTCTGACGGAACCTGTCAAATACCAGAGAAGGCAGTATTACAGACTTGAACTTAATATTCCTGTGAGATATATGCAGATAACCGAGACGGAAAGCAATATGATGGCAAATGGGGAAGAACTCCCGGAAAGGCTTGGAAATCTGTCGGAATTCTATTCGGGAGATACAATTGACCTAAGCGGCGGCGGATTAAGATTTACAGGCGACGGCTTTGTGGAAAAAGGAAATAAGATTGCTATTGTATTTGATATTGATTATGAAGGCAATATCGAAAGATATGTACTTGCTGCAGATGTGGTTATGTCATTTGCCGTTCCGCAGCATCACGGCATGTATGAACACCGTGTTGAATTCAGGAATATATCAAAGGAAAACCGTGAAATGCTTATTAAATATATTTTTCAGGAAGAGAGAAAGATTAGAAAAAACAACAGGTGATCAATATGGGAAGAAAATTTTTAATTATTGATGACTCTGCACTTATGAGAAGGGTCATATCTGATATAATAAAACTGAACAGTGAATATGAAGTGTTGGACACAGCAGTTGACGGTGTTGATGGTCTGGACAAGCTTGTAGCGCATCCGGGATATTATGATCTTGTAATACTTGATATTAATATGCCTAAGATGAACGGACTTGAGATGCTTGAGATGCTGCAGAAAAATCATATGCATGAAGCGGTGGTTGTCGTAAGCACGGTTGCAATCGAGGGCGCAAAGGAAACCCTAAGGGCACTCGAACTTGGAGCACTCGATTTCGTAAAGAAACCTGAGAACTTTTATGAAGTTAAAGGTGACGGATTTAAGAACAAGATTCTTAAGGTAATCGAGATGGTTACAGGAAGTGATTTTAACCGTGTGCAGGTGGCCACTATGCCCACTCATACAGATGTACGGGTGCATGTTCCGGTTAAGCGTGTTAAGCCGGGCACGAATAAGATTGTTGCCATTGCATGTTCAACCGGAGGACCTAAGTCACTCCAGCAGGTTATACCATACCTGCCTGAGAATCTTGACGCCGGAGTTGTACTTGTACAGCATATGCCGAAGGGTTTTACCGCGTCTTTAGCCATGAGGCTTAATTCCCTTAGCAAGGCAGTTGTCAAGGAAGCCGAAGACGGAGAAGTTATTGAGAACGGTCATGTTTACATAGCACCGGGCGGAATGCATATTATAATCGCACAGAGCGGAAAGAATCATGTTATACGATATTCTGACCAGCCGCCGGTTGATGGATTGAGACCATGTGCCAACATTATGTTTGAATCATTGTCAAACACAGATTATGATGATATAACCTGCGTTGTACTTACAGGAATGGGTGCGGACGGAACCAAGGGAATACAATCGCTTGTGGATACAGGCCGCCGGGTTCATGTAATCGCCCAGGATGCAGAATCCTGTATAGTATATGGCATGCCGAGAGCTATAGCGGAAGCGGGGCTTGCCAATGAAATACAACCGCTTAACAAAATTTCAGAAAGTATTATTAAGAACGTGGGGGTAATGTAAATGGACGTTAGCCAGTATCTTGAAATTTTTGTGGAGGAGACTAAGGAACACCTTCAAAGCCTTAGCGATAATCTCCTTATATTGGAAAAAGAACCGGAAAATAAAGACACTATTAATGAAATTTTCCGTGCTGCCCATTCCCTTAAAGGAATGGCAGGAACAATGGGATATAAGAGAATGCAGAGTCTTACCCATAATATGGAGAATGTGTTTTCGGAAATCCGTAATGATAAGATGAAAGTGACCTCAGAACTTGTGGACACTTTGTTCCAGTGCCTTGATGCATTGGAGGCATATCTCGATAATATTATTAATACTCAGGATGAAGGAACTGAGGATAATGAACCGATAATCAAACTTCTCAATGATTTCCTTAACGGAAACCAGGCTGCACCTGCACAGGCAGAGACACCTGCCGCACCTGCACAGCAGCAGACAAACACCCCGGCACCAGCCAGATTATCCGATGTTAAATTTGCTGATTTTGAGAAACATGCAATGATTGAAGCCGGAAAGAACGGCATGAATGTGTACGGTGTCAATGTACATATTGATCCAAACTGTATATTAAAAGCGGCCAGAGCATTTCTTGTATTTAAGAATCTGGAAGAACTCGGTGAAATCATTAAATCAATTCCGTCCACACAGGACATCGAAGATGAAAAGTTTGACCTTGATTTCAGTATGTTCATAATATCCAAGGAACCTCTTGATAAAGTAGTGGCAACAGTTAAGAATGTATCCGAAATTAAAGATGCAGAAGGCGAACAGATTGTCATTAAAGAAGAGGAAACCAAGGTAGAGGAAAAAGCCGATACGGCAGGCAGCAGTAATGCACCGGCAAGGGATAATGCCAAACCGGCACAGGCTAAGACATCATCAAAGCCGGTAGTAAACAGATCCGTACGTGTGGATATAGAGAAACTTGATGTCCTCATGAATCTTGTCAGTGAGCTTATTATTGCCAAAAACGGACTTGTTGCATCTAATGCAGCAGAACAGATACAGCACAGCCAGAATTTTAATGAACAGATAGAATATCTTGAGAGAGTTACCACTAATCTTCATGAATCAGTCATGAATGTACGAATGGTTCCTATTGAAACAGTTGTCAACAGATTCCCTAGAATGATAAGAGATCTCTCCAAGAAGCTCAATAAGAAAATGGAATTGTATATGACAGGTGAGGATACCGAACTTGACAGAACAGTCATAGATGAAATAGGCGATCCGCTTATGCATCTTCTCCGAAATTCGGCAGACCATGGCCTTGAAAGCCCGGAAGAGCGAGCACGTCTTGGCAAACCGGAAGTAGGTTCAATATTCCTCAATGCATATCAGGATGGCAATAATGTTGTCATTGAAGTAAGGGATGACGGCGCCGGAATTAATATTGAGAAAGTCAGAAACAAAGCGATTGAGAAGGGTACTATCACGCCGGAACAGGCTGAGAGTATGACTGATAAGGAAATCATCGAAATCCTTTTTAGACCGAGTTTTTCCACATCAGAGAAAATCACGGATGTGTCAGGTCGTGGAGTTGGACTTGATGTTGTTAAGTCTAAAATCGAAGGGCTTGGCGGTGATGTTGAATGCCACAGCGTTGTAGGTGAAGGAAGTACATTTACAATAAGGCTTCCGCTTACACTTGCCATAATTCAGGCATTGATGGTTAAAATCGGCAGTGAACAATATGCAATTTCGCTCGGCTCAATACAGACTGTCGAGGATATACCGGTTGAGGAAATCAAACATGTTCAGGGTAAGGAAGTCATTAATCTCAGAGGCAATGTGATTCCTCTTATCAGACTTGGAGAATTGCTTGAAGTTCCTGATACAGCCGAAGATGCAGAGAACATCACGGTTGTCGTTATCAAGAAAGGTGACAAACAGGCAGGCCTCGTCGTTGACAGCCTTATCGGACAGATGGAAATTGTTATTAAATCACTCGGCAAATATATCAATATAAATAAAATGATAAGTGGTGCGACCATTCTTGGTGATGGTGATGTTGCACTTATCATTGATGCCAATGCTATTGTATAGGAGGGGCAGACATGGAAAAAACATCTAACAGCGATATTTCAACCAATCAGTTTATTATTGTAAGAATCGGAAATGAGCAATATGGTATCAACATCAAAATCGTTGATAACATAGTGAGAATGCAGCAGATTACCAGAGTGCCGAAAGCACAGAAATACTTTGTCGGCGTCATTAATCTCCGTGGAGAGATTGTGCCGGTAATGAGCCTCAGAAGAAGATTCGGGATAGAAGAAGACGAATTTACCAATGCGACAAGAATAATCATCGTTAAACCTGAACAGCAGGCAACGGTGGGATTCATTGTCGATTCAGTTAAAGAAGTTGTGACACTTGAGGAAGACCAGATTGAGAGAAACAGTATAAGCACCGATGCAGAAGGCCAGTCGTATATAAACGCAGTTGGCAAAAACAAGGATGAGCTTATATCTATTCTTAATATCCAGACAGTAATTAATGATAAAGAACAAGTGTAATGCACACCTGAAAGGAAGGTGACGATATGCCGGAAATTAATCTTGATACACTGACTGATATGCAGTTTGATGTACTTAAGGAGATAGGTAATATTGGTGCAGGTAATGCGACAACCGCACTATCGCAGATGATTAACATGAAGATAGACATGAATGTGCCAAAAGTTGCCCTGGTACCGCTTAGCGACATTTCCGGCATAATCGGATCTGAAGAGATGGTTATTGTCGGAATAATGTTGGGCATGGAAGGTGACATAACAGGAACAATGATGTTCTTGCTCAAGGTTGATTCAGCACACAGAATAGTCAATTTGTTGATGGGAACCGATTCGGCACCGGATGCAGATTTCGGTGAAATGGAATATTCCGCCCTTGGTGAGATAGGTAATATTATTGCAGGCTCATATTTGTCCGCATTGTCTTCACTTACAGGTTTGAAGATTGTGGCTACCGTGCCGGCGATGACCATAGATATGGCAGGAGCAATATTAAGTGTACCGGCTATCGAATATGGTAAAATAGGTGATAAAGTTCTTTTTATAGAGACACAATTAGGAGAAGATGATTTCCTTAACGGATACATAGTTATGGTTCCGGAAGTTGATTCCTACGGAAAGATACTTACATCATTAGGAATAGAAATATAAAGGCGGGTATTTAATATTTTACCTGAAATGGATATGGCAAGATGGGTAACATGATTAAAGTTGGGATGGCAGATTTAAAAATATGCAAAGCACCGGACGCCTTGACAACTTTAGGACTCGGTTCGTGCATCGGTGCATGTTTATATGATCCTGTGGTCAAAATAGCCGGAATGGTACATTATATGCTCCCTGACAGCACTAAAATCAAAAGCAATCAGAATATAGCAAAATTCGGAGATACGGGTATCAGGGAACTGATACGGCTTATGGAAGAAGCCGGAGCGCGCAAATCAAGAATTGTAGCCAAAATTGCAGGTGGAGCAAGGATGTTTGCGGTGTCAGCCAGTGTGAATCTTCCCGGACTGAATGTCGGAGAGAATAATATTGAAGCGGCACGGCTTAACCTTAGTGAGAATGGTATTGCCATAATAGCTGAAGATGTCGGGCTTAACTATGGTAGAACCATAGAATTTTATGCAGAAGACGGAAGCTTGACGATCAAAGCGGTAGGCAAGGACATTAAAGTTATATAGAGGTATTTTATGCAAAGAGAACACAAATTCCTGCCTCTGGCAATCGCTCTTGTTGCAGGCCTGGCAGTAAGTATTGTATTTATATTGAATCACAATAATTCAATTACATCGGTACTTATCGTATTGGCGGTAATGCTTGGTTTCTACATAGTGGGTTTGATATTCAGGGCAGTATTGGTCAGACTTAATACCAAAGAACCGGAAGAAGAGACTGAGGAGGAATCCGAACCGGAAGAAGCCGGTGAAGAAGATGGTGTTAAGACTGTGGATGAAGAAGAGAATCAGGCCTGATTGTATTATACGATATTGAGGTAATATAAGATGGACGAGAATGGCAGAAATAAATTATGGGCAGCTTTTCGCGAGAAAAGAACACCACAGATAAGAGAACAGATTATAATAGAATACTCACAGCTTGTAAAGCTTGTTGCCGGACGTCTGAGCATGTATCTCGGATATACGGTTGAATATGAAGACCTTGTAAGTTACGGCATATTTGGACTTATCGATGCCATAGATAAATTTGATTGTGATAAGAATGTTAAATTCGAGACATATGCCAGCTTGAGAATCAGAGGTGCTATTCTTGACCAAATCAGGAAGATGGATTGGATTCCACGCTCAGTGAGACAGAAACAGAAGAGAATAGATGCTGCATATTCCAAAATTGAAACGGAATATGGCAGAACTGCGACAGATGAAGAGCTTGCAGCCGAGATGGAGATTTCACTGGATGAATTTTATGCATGGCAGGGTCAGACCAAGATAACCAATCTTGTTTCGCTGGATGAATTTGTTGAGCAGGGTAGTGAAGTGAAGATGGACGCAGCATCTAATTCGCATTTTGAACAGCCCGAAAAGATAGTAGAGAAGGAAGAACTGACCGGAATGATAGCTGAATCACTCGATCAGCTTACCGAAAAAGAAAAAAAGGTAGTGATGTTATATTACTATGAGGATATGACACTTAAGGAAATCAGTGCAGTATTGGAAGTGTCGGAATCAAGAGTATCACAGCTTCATACCAAAGCACTTGCCAAGATGAAGAAAAATCTTGGCGGATATATGAATATACTGACTGAATAAAGTAAAGGAGAACGGTATGGCAAAAAGCGGATATTTTGAACTGGATAATAGAACGGACGGATTGTATTTGAAGATACATGAAGCAGAGACCGGCGGATATAATCCGAGTTTTGAGGATCTGGTTCATTTTTGTGATGCCAAGAAAGTTCCATATGATAGTATTGTACAGCTTAAAACGGTATTTGATACAGCACATAATGATGCAGTAAGAGTAAGCGATTGTATTACCCCTTTTTCCGGATGGTGTGAAAGCAGCATATCAACAGATGGCATGAAGGTGACAGCTGTATTGTATCCGCCGACCAGTGCAATGAGTGATGCGGATGAAGCAGAAATTCGTTCCGGACTTGCTTCCATGAAAATACGATACGGATTAATCGAAGAAAATATCCGCAGAATGGTACAGGAAAAACTTTATTTTGTTCCAGTTATAGTAGCAGCAGGCACAGAGGCTGTTGAAGGATATGACGCTGAGCTTACATATAATTTCAGCACAACAGTATCCAATAAGCCTCAGGTTAATGATGACGGAACAGTTGATTTCCATAAACTGGATCTTATCAATAAGGTTAATGCAGGAGATGTAGTAGCACAGATCAAACCGGAATATTCCGGCGAGAATGGAATGGATGTATATGGCAATGTAATTAAGCCCAAAAAAGTCTATCGTAAAATATTTAAATACGGACGTAATCTTAAAGTTTCCGATGACGGATTGCAATTGATTTCATTGGTTACAGGTCATGTAAAGTTAGAAAACGATAAGGTATTTGTTTCTGATGAATATGAGATTTCTGCGGATGTGGATACGGCTACCGGAGATATCGATTTTGACGGAAATGTTCATATCAAAGGAAATGTACTTGCAGGATTTAAAGTAAAAGCAAGTGGAAATGTAGTTGTTGACGGAGTGGTTGAAGGCGCTGAGATTACTGCGGGTGGTAATATTATATTACAGCGTGGTATTCAGGGAATGAACAAAGGTGTTCTTACCGCGGGTGGTAATATTGCATCTAATTTTATCGAAAATGCAAGGGTTATTGCCGGTAAAGACATTGACACGGATGCGATAATGCACAGTAAAGTAACAGCCAGAGGCAATATCGAAATACACGGACGTAACGGATATCTGATTGGAGGATTCGTAAGGGCAGGTAATCTGATATCGGCGAAGACAATAGGTTCTGATATGGGAACAAATACAATTATCGGTGTTGGATCAGATCCTGAACTTTTAATTGAACTGGACAATATAATGAAACAGATAAATAAAGAATCCAAGGACAAAGCACAGTTATCCCAGCTGATATCGCTCCTCAGGAGAAAACAGGACACTGAGGGAAAGCTTGAACCGGATAAGGTAGAAATGCTTCAGAAAGCAATGAAAAATATGATACTTTTAGATAATTCGATTAACAAGCAGAAGAACGAATATAATGCTAAATCAGAGCTGCTTGTTGAGAATAAGGATGCCAGGATTAAGGTAAACGGAAGTATCTATCCGGGTGTAAAGATAGAAATAGGAGATATAAGTCTTTTTATACGGGACAAGAATAATTTCTGTCAATATGTACTCAAAGACGGTGAGGTAACAAGAATTAATTTGTAATCAGAAGGCGGCGATTGTATGAGACCATTGGAATTTAACATGAATGTCGGAAGAACACAGGATATTTCACCGATAAAACAGGCACAGGAAGAGAAACCTGTCATTATGCAGCAGCAGATAATCAACAGCAATGAGAAGGCTGCTGAGGTTAAGCAACAGCGTGTATATCAAAAACAGGATAATGATATGGATTCTGAATATGACGCCAGTAAGGAAGGCTTTGGAGCGGAATATCAGGATAACCGCAAGAAACATAATAAGAACAAAGATGAAGAAGACGGACAGGTTAAGGTTAAAGGACATGCCGTTTTTGATATCAGAATATAGGAGATACCGGATATGACAGGCATAGAAGTTATATTGTTAATAATCGGCGCAATGATATTTGCGGCAAGTTTTATTTTTACATCCAAGTCAGATACACCGAAAAATGCCGAAATCAGACTCAGTGACAAGCAGAAGGAAGATATTAAGAATCAGATTATGACGGTTTTTGATGAGCAGATGGAAAATCTTTCTGAGCAGACAGAGATAAAGCTTGATAAATTATCCAACGAGAAAATAATGGAAATGAACGATTATTCCGAGACAATTTTAGGTGAGATTAATCGTAATCATAATGAAGTAATGTTTCTATATGATATGCTTAACGAGAAGAAAAAAGAAATCAATAATACTGTCAGGGATCTGAATGTTGTCAAGAAAGAAATCAAAGAAGAGACAAAACAACCGCGTCAAAAGACCCGACAGGAGACTGTTCTTGACCAGTTGGATGCCGTTTCTGAGTCGGTTGCAGACGAAACTGGTGCAGATGTATCTGCTTTTGATGAACAACCTAAGAAAAAGAGAGCAGGCAACGCAAAGACGGCAGCTTCACGCGCGCGCAATACGGTTAAAAAAGAAACAGAACGCAAAGATAATAAAGATATAACTGTTTTTGAAAACGGTAACAATAATGAGAAAATCCTTGAGATGAGCAGAGCCGGCAAATCCAATATGGAGATTGCCAAAACTCTCGGAATAGGAACAGGAGAAGTAAAGCTTGTTGTTGACCTTTTTAAGGGAGGCAGGTAGGCTATGAAACTTAAATATTATTTAAGAGGACTTGGGATTGGGATTCTTGTTACGGCAGCAATTTTAACAATAGTTTATCATACCAAAGGAAGTATGAGCGATTCGCAGATTATGAAGCGTGCTGCACAACTCGGAATGGTAATGGCATCAACCGAGGATGATACATTATTTGCGCAGACAACACAAGTCGATACGACAATCGAAGAAATGGGGACAATAAGCGTTGAAGAGACTACGACAGTAGTGGAGACAACAGAAGCAGTAACGGAGGCATCGACAGAAAAGCCGACGGAAGCACCAACGGAGGCACCTACAGAACCGGCGGCTGCGGAGGCAGTTCTTACGATTTCGCCGGGAATGTATTCTGAATCGGTGTCAGCCGAACTTGTGCGTCTCGGAATAATTACCAACCAGAAAGAATTTAATTCCTACCTTGTAAACAACGGATATGCCGAATGTATCCAGACAGGTGATTTTAAAATAAAGGCAGATATGTCATATGATGAAATTGCAAGAATAATAACAAAATAATAAAAATAACGCTTTCGCAATACATTGACTGTATAGCGAAAGCGTTTTTGATTTAAATTCTTAACAGATTTATCTGTCTTTCTTATTCTTATTTTCAAGTTCTTTCATTGCACGAACCTTAAGTGAGAGACCGAAGAGGTTGATGAAACCTTCTGCATCATGGTGGTCATATAAATCACCGGTTGTGAATGAAGCAATCGATTCATTGTAAAGTGAATAAGGTGAAGTTGTTCCGGCTTTAATGATATTACCCTTGTAAAGCTTAAACTTAACTTCTCCGGTAACGTATTCCTGTGTAGACTCAATGAAGGCCTGAATAGCGGCGCGTAATGGTGTGAACCACTTGCCTTCATAGATAACCTGTGCAAACTTGTTGGCCATATCCATCTTCATTGTAGTAGTATCGCGGTCAAGAATAAGCTCTTCAAGCTGCTGGTGTGCTTCATAAAGGATTGTTCCGCCAGGTGTTTCATATACACCACGGGACTTCATACCTACTACACGGTTCTCTACTATATCAACAATACCGATTCCATGTTTGCCGCCGAGCGCGTTAAGTTCTCTTATAATATCAGATACTTTCATCTTCTTGCCGTTGACAGAAGTAGGAACACCTTTTTCAAATGTCATGGTTACATATTCGCCTTCATCTGGAGCATCCTCAGGAGTAACACCGAGAACGAGAAGGTGCTTGTAATTAGGCTCGTTAGCCGGATCTTCAAGCTCAAGACCTTCGTGGCTGATGTGCCATATATTACGATCACGGCTGTAACTTGAATCAGGTGAGAATGGAAGATGTATTCCATGCTGTCTGCAATATTCAATCTCATCTTCACGTGATTTTAATGTCCACTTATCATTTCTCCAAGGAGCGATAATCTTAATGTCCGGAGCAAGAGCTTTAATTGTAAGTTCGAAACGAATCTGATCATTACCCTTACCTGTTGCACCATGGCAGATAGCAGTAGCGCCTTCTTTACGGGCAATCTCTACAAGTCTCTTGGCAATGACAGGTCTTGCCATTGATGTACCGAGAAGATATTTGTTCTCATATACGGCATGAGCCTGTACGCAAGGAACGATGAAATCATCACAGAATTCATCAGTGAGATCCTCAATGTATAATTTAGATGCGCCACAGGAAATAGCTCTTTCCTGAAGGCCGTCAAGTTCGTCCCCCTGTCCGCAGTCTGCGCATACACAGATTACTTCATAGTCAAAATTCTCTTTAAGCCATGGAATAATAGCTGTGGTATCAAGACCGCCTGAGTAGGCAAGAATGACTTTTTCTTTCATATTAAATGTCCTCCTGAGTGTTTTGTGTTTTTTAACTAGGAATAATATACATCATATGTAAGATTTATGCAATATCTATTTTGAAATATGTATAAAAATAAAAATATACTTGCATAATATGCATAAAGTGTGTATAATTATGAAAATAAGAAAAGTCTTTACACAATCCGGTGATAGTAATATTATCATTATAGTAAATACCGCCGGATCAGGGCCGGTTTTTATATGGAGGAAATTATGATAAAAGCAGGAATAATCGGAGCTACCGGATATGCCGGTAATGAATTGGTAAGAATACTTCTCGGACATAAGGACGTTGAGATTGTGTGGTACGGTTCAAGAAGCTATGTCGGAGAAGACTATGCAGGAATCTACCGTAATATGTTTAAACTCGTCGATGCCAAATGTATGGATGATAATATGCAGACACTTGCGGATGAGGCAGATGTTATTTTCACCGCTACACCGCAGGGATATTGTGCATCGGTTGTTAACGAAGATATTCTATCCAGAACCAGGGTGATTGACCTGAGTGCGGATTACAGAATTAAAGATGTGGCGACATATGAGAAATGGTATAAAATAGAACATAAGAGCCCGGAACTTATTAAAAAGGCAGTTTACGGACTCTGTGAGATAAACAGAGAAGATATTAAGAACACAAGGCTTTTAGCCAACCCGGGATGTTACACGACCTGTTCGATACTCACAGCATATCCGCTTGTGAAGGAAGGTATTATCGACCCGAACACATTGATCGTGGATGCCAAGTCCGGAACATCCGGAGCCGGAAGAGGAGCCAAGACGGACAATCTTTTCTGCGAAGTCAATGAGAATATTAAAGCATACGGTGTTCTTACACACAGGCATACACCGGAAATAGAAGAACAGCTTGGATATGCCTGTGGCAATGATGTTAAGATTATCTTTACACCTCATCTTGTGCCGATGAACAGAGGCATTCTTGTTACGGAATATGCCAATCTGACGAAGAATGTTACATATGATGAGGTTCGCGCGGCATATGAGAAATATTACGGAAATGAATATTTTATCAGACTTCTTCCGAAGGATGAATGTCCGCAGACCAAATGGGTTGAAGGAAGTAATTTTGTTGATATTGGATTTAAGATTGATGAGAGAACGGGCCGTATTGTTATGATGGGCGCACTTGATAATATTGTTAAAGGTGCGGCAGGACAGGCAGTTCAGAATATGAATCTTATGTTTGGACTTGATGAAAAAGAGGGCCTTATGATGGCTCCGATGTTCCCATAGAAGAAAGGATGGTTATGCGAAATGATAAAAGGAATTAAGGGCGGTGTATGCGCTGCCAGAGGATTTAAGGCTAACGGACTTAATGCCGGAATCAAAAATAATACCAAAAAGGATATGGCGCTTGTATACAGCGAGAAACCGTGTGCGGCAGCCGGAACATTTACAACCAACCGTGTTAAGGCAGCACCTGTTAAATGGGATTATAAGCTGGTACATGAATCGGATTACGTACAGGCTGTTGTTGTAAACAGCGGTGTTGCGAATGCAGCTACCGGTGAAGAAGGAATGAAATGCTGCATGGAAATGTCGGAAAACATGGGTAAGGCATTGGGCATACCTGCAGAAGCTGTGTTGGTTGCATCAACAGGAGTTATAGGCAGACAGCTTCCGATGGATATAATTAATGCCGGAATAGCAAAACTTCCGGAGAATATGGCAGCAGATGAAGAACATGCAGCACTTGCCGCCCAGGCCATTATGACGACCGATACACATTCCAAACAGGTTGCGGTCCGGATAGACATTGATGGTGTTCCGGTTACCATAGGCGGTATGTGTAAAGGCTCCGGAATGATACACCCGAATATGTGCACAATGTTATGCTTTATTACAACCGACTGCGCTATAGATAAGAATCTGTTACAGAAAGCCTTAAGTGCCGGAATAGATGAGACATTCAATATGATTTCTGTTGACGGTGATACATCAACCAATGATACGGTTCTTGTACTTGCAAACGGAATGGCCGGCAATAAGCCGATAACAGAAGAAGATGAGAATTATAAGAAATTTTATGATGCATTATACTACATTAATGAAGAGCTTTCAAAGCTTATAGCCGGGGATGGGGAAGGATGTACCTGCCTTTTTGAAGTGAGAATCGTAAATGCACCGACCAAGGAAGATGCGAAAACTCTTGCCAAATCGGTTATCACATCAAGCCTTACCAAGGCTGCTATTTATGGACATGATGCCAACTGGGGAAGGATTCTCTGTGCAATGGGATACTCAGGCGCGGAATTTGATCCGGATAAGGTTGATTTATATTTTGAAAGCGAAGCGGGCAGACTTATGATTGCCAGAGCAGGCGTGCAGACGGATTACAGCGAAGAGAAAGCCAGTGAGATTCTTTCCAAAGACCATGTTATAGCTACATGTGACTGTAACTGCGGAGATGCACACGCGACAGCATACGGCTGTGATCTCACACATGAATATGTAAGCATTAATGCGGACTACAGATCTTAATAAACAGGAGTGAAGAAAATGATAAATCTTGATACGGAATTAATGAAAGCGGAGGTTCTTATAGAGGCTCTCCCATATATACAGAAATTTAACCGTAAAATAATTGTTGTGAAATACGGCGGAAGTGCAATGGTAGATGAGGCACTTAAACGTAAAGTTATTGAAGATGTTGTATTGCTTAAACTTGTAGGTTTTAAACCGATTATTGTACATGGAGGCGGCAAAGAAATCAGCAAGTGGGTTGATAAGGCAGGGATGGAAACACATTTTGTCAACGGCCTGAGGGTCACGGATGAGCCTACCATGGAAATTGCAGAAATGGTACTTAACCGTGTCAATAAAAGCCTTGTGAATCTTGTGGAAGAGCTTGGTGTGAAAGCTGTCGGAATAAGCGGTAAGGATGGCGGCATGATAAAAGTTGATAAGAAACTGTCGCAGGGACAGGACATTGGATTTGTCGGTGAAGTCAAAGCTGTTAATCCAGAGGTTATACTTACACTTCTCGAAAATGATTTTATTCCGGTTATATGTCCTATAGGAACGGATGATGAATATAACACATACAACATCAATGCGGATGATGCGGCATGTGCCATAGCCAAAGCCGTTAAAGCCGAGAAACTTGCTTTCCTTACGGATATTGAAGGTGTATACAGGGATAAAGATGACCCTGAGACGCTTATCTCGGAGCTCAGTCTTGATGATGCAAGAGAGCTTATAGGAGACGGCTGTATCGGCGGTGGAATGCTTCCTAAACTTAATAATTGTATTAATGCAATAGAGGAGGGCGTTTCAAGAGTCCATATTCTTGACGGAAGAATACCACACTGCCTTCTTCTCGAAATCTTTACCAATAAAGGTATCGGAACGGCGATAATAGATAAAGGAGCTGAGAGATTTTATGTCACAGACAAGTAAAATAATAGATAAAGTTGAAGCCAATGTGATTCATACATACAACAGATATCAGGTCGCACTTGAAAAGGGCGACGGAGTGTATCTTTATGATGCCGAAGGAAAGAAATATCTTGATTTTGGCTCCGGTATAGGTGTTTTTGCACTTGGATATAATAATAAAGAGTATAATGATGCCGTCAAAGCACAGGTGGACAAACTTGTCCATACATCAAATTACTTTTATAATGAGCCGGCAGCGGCTGCAAGTGAGAAACTTGTTAAGGCAACAGGTCTTTCAAAGGTATTTTTCACAAATAGCGGTGCAGAATCAATAGAAGGGGCACTTAAGCTTGCCAAAAAATACGGAAACCGTACCGGAAGAACAGAAATAATAGCCATGGAGCATTCTTTCCACGGAAGGACTATAGGATCATTATCGGTTACAGGTACAGAGCATTACAGGGAGCCGTTTGAACCTCTGATGTCTGGTGTGCATTTTGCTAAGTATAATGACTTTGAAAGTGTTAAAGACTTGGTAAATGACAGAACATGTGCTATAATAATGGAAACTGTTCAGGGAGAGGGCGGAATACATCCGGCCTCCGAAGAATTTATTAAGAGTGTCAGGGCACTTTGTGATGAGAAAGATATTGTTCTCATCCTTGATGAAGTACAGTGCGGAATGGGCCGCAGCGGGGCCATGTATGCATATCAGAAATATGGCATCATGCCGGATATACTGACAACTGCCAAAGCACTCGGATGCGGTGTGCCTATCGGAGCTTTTGCAGCATCGGAGAAATTTGCATGTGTACTCGAAGCAGGTGACCATGGAACAACATATGGTGGTAATCCGTTGGCATGTGCGGCGGCTGCCAAGGTTTTCGATATTTTTGAACAGGATAATATACTTGATAATGTCAATATTGTTGGTGAATATTTATATGAGCGCCTTGAGGATGTTAAGAACAGATATCCTCAGATTGTTGACCACAGAGGAATAGGCCTTATTCAGGGACTTGAATTTGATGCGCCTGTAGGATCTGTTATCGGTAAAATGCTTGATAACGGGCTTATTACTTTTGCTGCAGGATCTAATGTTATCAGATTTATTCCGCCTCTTATAATCACGAAAGAGAATGTTGACGAGATGATAGAGAAGTTGGAGTCGTGTCTGTAGGATGATATTTCCTGCATAGCGGCAGGAAGGATTATATATGAGAAGACGAATAGCACTTATGTTTGCGGGCATTGCAATAATGATGCCTTTATTGGCGGGCTGTAAGGTAGAATATGCAGAAAATATGACATCTGCCGAAAATACAGAAGAGACGCAGCCGGCCGATAAGGTAATCAGGGTAAGATACAGTGATGGTAAATATACGGAATATCTGAGATATTGTGAGGCAGAATATGAGAAAAACAACAAAGACATTGATATTGTGCCGGAACTTGTGTCTTCAGATAATTATGTAAACAATATTAATAATGATTCTGCTGCCGCAGAGAACGTTCCGGATGTGTATATGGCAGTTAACAGCGATCTTGGTACACTTTACCTGGCCGGTCTGGCGTATAAGAACACATCGGATAAGTTTACTTCCGAAAATTATTGTGATGTGGCAATCAATTCATGTTCATACAACGGAACACTGGTTGCATATCCGTTATCGTACAAAACAAGTTTTCTTCTGTACAATACTAAATATCTTACAGAAAATGATGTTGCAAGTTTTGCAGCAATGGAGACATATTCCGAAAATGCGGATTTCTTTTCGTCGGAGGAGAGTGCGGCAGTAGAGTCTGTTTTCAGATGCGAGATTAATGATTTGTTTACTAATTATGCATTTGTATCACCGGGACTTTCAATCGGAGGCAGGAATGGAGATGACGCATCATCTTTCAGCATATATAATGAAACAACAGAGGCGGCTTCTAAGGAATATCTGTCGCTTATAGATTATTTCAGTATAAGTGTCAAGAACACATATAACGGATGTATGAAGAAGTTTCTGGCGGGAAAATTTCTCTCGGTAATAGCCACGACGGATTCACTGTCAACTATTGCTGACGGCAAGATAGCATGTGCAGCGGCCGCTTTTCCGGATTATAACAGCAAGCTTTTAACCAGACCGCTTTCTATAACGACGGCACTTGTTGTCAATCCTTATTCAAAGAATGTGACAGACGCATCAAAATTTGCGGAATTTGCCACATCGGAACTGGCAGGAGAATTGTATTCATACACGGGTATGCTTTCGACGCATAAGAATATTGAATATGATGAGGAATATCTTTCACAGATATATGATTCATATGCCAAGTCAGCTCCGAAGAACAAACTTGTGTATGGCGAACAGGTATATCCGTTACTGGAAATTGCCTTGCATAATATAGTTAATGGTGATGATATTAAAGAACAGCTCACAAGTGTGGACGATTATATGAAAAAACAGTTAAATTAATATAATGCATTAATCCTTCCGGATTGGATATACTAATAGTAATCAATTCGGGAGGATTTTTGACTATGTGGGGTTATCTGATTGCACTTTTGTCAGGATTACTTATGAGCGTGCAGGGAGTAATGAATACGGGAGTTACGAAACAGACGAGTATATGGGTTTCAGCCGGATTCGTACAGCTTAGTGCATTTGTCATATGTGTTATAGCATGGCTTGTAACAGGGCGCGAAAGCATTGCCCAGATTACGCAGGTCACACCGAAATACATGCTGCTTGGCGGCGTGATTGGTGCATTTATAACTATTACCGTAATCAAAAGCATGGAGATTTTAGGTCCGGCCAAATCGGTAATGCTTATTGTTATTATGCAGATTGTTTCGGCTTATCTGATTGAACTCATGGGAATACTTGGAACAAAAAAAGTTGATTTTTCATGGGGAAAAGTAATTGGTGCACTTGTCAGCATTGTCGGAATTGTAATTTTCTGCATGTGTGGAAAAGATGTTGGACAAAATTAATAAAAGTGGTTGTATTTGCCGGCTTAATTGGTTAAAATAAAAGTATGCATAAAGGGGCCTTATGTAGATAAGGAGTTAATATGCTTAAGAACAAGAAAATACTATATACAGTCATAGGTATCTGTGTGATTCTTTCAGGAATTTTCTATTATATAGGGAGATCCGGAGAAAATACCAGTGCTGTATATAATAACAAAGAGCAGACGAAAGCAGAACTTGTCACGGTGGTGTCAGATAAAGAACAGGATACTACCAGTGAGGTTTGTGTATATGTATGCGGATATGTGAATTCTCCCGGCGTTTATTATATAAGAAACGGAGCGAGGGTTGCAGATGCTGTTGAGGCAGCAGGGGGAATTGCGGAAGGTGCATATCCGGATATACTTAACCTTGCAGATATGGTAACTGACGGTCAGCGCATATATGTGCCGGCCATAGGCGAGACAGATAATGCAATGCCGGATGTACAGGATGGCAGAAGTGACCTGGTTAATATTAATACAGCGGATGTGTCACAGCTTACCACACTGCCCGGTATAGGCGAATCGAGGGCAACAAGTATAATTGCATACCGTGAGGAGAACGGTGCATACGGTACGATCGAGGATATCATGAATGTTTCGGGCATTAAGGAGGCTGCTTTTTCCAAAATAAAAGACTATATCTGTGTGTGACATTTGAGAAAGGGAAATTATGAACAGAGTATTGGTCGTAGATGACGAGATTGCTATAGTTAAAGGCATCAGTAAAATTCTCGAGAGTAATGATATGGAAGTTGACAGCGCCTACGATGGTGGGGAAGCTCTTAGAATGATAAAGGACAATGAATATGATGCAGTGGTTCTGGATGTAATGCTTCCGGTACTTGACGGATTTGAAGTATGCAGACTTGTAAGGGCATTTTCGGAAGTTCCGATAATTATGGTAACCGCAAGGCAGGAAGAGGATGATACGGTAACAGGGCTGGACTGCGGTGCAGACGATTATATGGTTAAACCATACAAAGGCCGTGAGCTTGCTGCCAGGATCAAAGCTATCATAAGACGTAAGTCACTGTCCGGAAAGCGCAATTCCGTAAATAATGAACGTGTATTTACAAGCGGAGATCTCAGAATAGATATGGACAGCCGTAAATTCACAATTAAAGGAACACCTGTTGAGCTTACGTCCAAGGAATTTGATCTGATTTTTTACCTGGCGGAAAACAAGGGCAAAGTGTATTCAAGGGAAAAACTATTAAACGTCATCTGGGGATTTGATTTTCCGGGCGACGCACGGACCGTGGATGTACATGTCAGAAGAATCAGGGAAAAAATAGAAACTGATCCGTCGAAACCGAGATACATAAAGACTAAATGGGGCATCGGATATTATTTTGAATGATGTATTGATGTGAGAATAGGGTAAGGATATGGCATTTGACAGGATAAAGATGCCGGACATACGTAAATATTTTAAGAAGAACAAGTCTGGCAGACCTAAATTTAAATTAAACAGTATCTTTAATCTCAGATTTGTGCTTATATTGGTGATAATTGCTGCGATAATGATCCCGCTGTGCTTGGGAGGAATAATTATTGCTAAAAGTTACGCAAAGAAGGCAATGGAAGATATTATAATAGAAGTCAAAGGACAGGGAAATCTTCTTGCGGCCGATATAGCTTCCAGTTCGTATGTGAACACTCTTAATTCCCAGATTGTTGATGCTGAACTTGATCAGATGACATATACATATTCGGCACGTATTCTTATAGTAAACGACAATGGGATTATAGTTAAAGATACATATGACTATGAGACGGGTAAAATAATTATAAGTGAACAGATATTGTCAGCACTCAAAGGTAATGTAAGTGATAAATACGATACCAGGACCGGAGTGGCCGATATTTCACTGCCAATATATAATGAGGATAATGATGCATCTATTATTGGTGTAATTAATATTACGATGACATATGGCAAGGTTGTTGATATGACAACATATATCAAGGGCATTATAGTAACGATAATACTTGTTGCAGCAATGATTGCCATCGTATGCGCTTTTCTTGTATCCAATGTAATCGTAAGACCATTAGGAAAACTTAGCGGTTCGATTGATTTTGTCACAGATGGAGCCAAAGCCAGACAGATTGAAGAGAAGAGTTTCTATGAAGAATATAGAAAAATAGCCTGTTCTGTAAACCGGATGCTGGACAAGATTAAGGTGGTGGATGATTCAAGGGAAGAATTTGTGGCAAATGTTTCACATGAGTTAAAGACACCTATGGCATCAATGCGTGTACTTGCCGAGGCGTTACTTTCCATGGATGATGCACCGGTTGAGACTTACAGGGAATTTATGGATGATATCGTAAGCGAAATAGACAGGGAGAATGAGATAATAAATGATCTGCTGACACTTGTCAAAGCTGACAGATCGGATGCTGAACTGAATATTTCAACCGTGAATGTCAATGAGCTTGTCGAACATGTCCTCAAAAGACTGAATCCGATTGCGGAATCGAAAGACGTTGAGCTTATTATGGAGAGCTTCAGGCCGTTTGCCGCAGAAATAGACGAAGTCAAAATGACACTTGCAATTACTAATATAATTGAAAATGCCATTAAGTATAACCGCACAAACGGTTCTGTACGTGTTTCGGTCAATGCTGACCATAAGTATTTTTATATTACGGTAACAGATACCGGAATAGGAATTCCGAAAGAATATATTGACCGTGTTTTCGACAGATTCTACAGAGTTGACAAGGCTAGATCGAGAGAAACCGGTGGAACAGGACTGGGATTATCTATAACCAGAAGTATAATAATTATGCATAAGGGAAGTATTAAACTTTACAGTAAGGAAAATGAAGGAACGACATTTACGATACGTGTTCCGCTTAACCATGGACAGACCGGAGGTGATTTACTGTGATCAGGCTTAAGAGAGCGTTTGTTATTTGTATGGCTGTTATGCTTGGAACTATCTGCGCGGCAGGCTGTGCATCCGATGAGAAAAAGGAAGACAGTAAACTTCCGGGATATGTGGTGTATACTGCGAACAGCAGCGGAACCGGACTTGATTCCGAGAGATACGAGATAATAGAGACGGAAGCGGATGATGTAATTAACAGATTATATAAGCTTGTGTCAAGATCTACCGACCGTGGAGTTTCAGGTATATATGCGCAGCTGTCAAGGCGACCGGATTTTACTGTCAGCAGCAGAGTCCTTTATGTTGATTTGCCCGAAAGCTATAATAACATGAATAATGTTGACAGAATCCTTTTAAGGGCATCAATTGTCAAAACAATGATTCAGCTGGAAGAGATAGATTATGTGACATTTAACATAGACAATAAGCCTTTGACCATGTATGCCGGAATAGGTAATGACATTAACACTGCTGCCGGTTACACCCTTCTTAACGAGAATAATTTTGTAGATTCGGAGTTAAATGCATATGACATGCTTGAACGAAGAGAAATGGTTCTGTATTATGCGGATGCAGATGGCACCGGTCTTGTCGGAGAGCGTGGGTATGTATCATATAACAAGAATATGCCGATTGAACAGGTGATAGTTGAGAAACTCATTGAAGGTCCGGATATAAGTGCCGCACAGCGTTCTCTTCCGAATGGAATAAAGCTATTAGGCATTTCGACAAAGGAAGGCGTATGTTATGTGAATCTGAGTGAAGCCTTTCTGGATACAATGACCGATGTATCAGCAGAGGCAACATTGTTTTCAATAGTGAATTCCTTGTGTGGAGTTGATAGTATCAAGAAGGTGCAGATACTGGTCAACGGAAATAAAACGGATAATTTCAGGGAAAAATATCCTCTTTCCAACTTATATGAAAGAAATTTGAATCTGGTATCTGCTGTTTATATCAATTAAACAGGAAGTGATTATATTAAAAGACCGTTAACAGGCGCGCTTGTTTTCATGCTGGCAGGAATATTGCTGTATGAAACAGGCGCAGCCGTATTTCCTGCGGTTTTCGTTACCGCAGCATTTCTGTACTTTATTCTTAAAGTCAAATCAGGAAAAATGCATTATTTATATCTTATTTTTCCAATTATAACTATTATATCGTTTATGATGCGCAAATCATTTGACTCAGAGAGTCTGTTCCTTGAGAATTTGAAAGCGGACGGTGGTAAAATTTTATGTCAGCTTGAAGGGGGTGTTGATTTAGTTAAGGAGAGCAGCAACGGATATAAAATCTTTCTTCAGGATGTGACGGTGACGTTAGATGGGACTGAGTGTCGGACAGAAAATTGTATTGTGTATTCGGAAGACAAATATCTGAAACGTGACAGGCTAAAAATATCAGGTAAAGCGGCTGCATTTAAAAGCGCATCTAATCCGGGTGAATTTGATCTGGAGAAATATTACGCCACCTTAAAAATAAAATATGCTGTATATGCATCCCGGATAACCAAATCAGCCGGGTCGGATGTATTTATATACAGTCTTGCGGATCGTATATCCGATAAAGCCGACAACATTTTACATAATATAACAGACACTGCGACAGCATCGGTCTTTGGAGCGATGATTCTTGGACGCAGGGAGTCAATTGATACGGATATGTCGGATTTATTTACGGCATGTGGGATAGGCCATATTCTTGCAATATCCGGTGTTAAGACTCTAAAGTTGGATATCCCCCTAGTGCCTGAAACCCGCATAAACTGGGCATTTGTGCCTCTACATATCGCTATAATTTACATTCTAAAACTGTGCTTAGACGAGGAAATTATTCCTCGTTGTCGTTTCCCTTGTTCAAGGGGGTATCTCACAAAATGTATAAATTGGCAAAAGAAGTAATCATTCAGCGTAAGTCAATCTTACTGCAAAAGTCTAATAAATCAGCAAAAGGAGAAGAAGCCTATGGCATATAAAAAATATAGAGAAATGAAGGTTTATGAAGCAAGCGGATACCAGTATAAGCGTACACCAAGCATCGTACTTAAAGGACAGTGGCTCTCAGAGTTGGGGTTTGACATCGGAGAGCAGATTGAAGTGAAGTGTGAGGATGGGCGTTTAATTATAACCAAGGCAAATGAAATATGGAGTGCAGAGATTTAGGATCTATTTCTTATCCCAACAAGAGGCATTGTTTCCTTGAGAAACAATGCCTCTTGTTGGGATAAGAAAAAATGCCTATTCAAATGTAGATTTTTTCGCTATAATTAATACATATATACAAAATTCAGAGGGAGGAATTCAAAATGACACTTTCAGAGTTTGATAATGTAATCGAATTGGTAATAAGTTTTTTAGAACAAGATTGTATTATAAATCCAGAATCGTACAGGAAGAGCGGCGAAGATTTTGAACCATGTGTAAAGCGAGCGGTAGATTTTGCATTGGAAGAGTTGGGATTACCAGACGAGGTAGATTATACACCGGGTGGACATGGATTTCCAGACATTGTAATTGTGGGTGCAGATGGAAATAAATATGGTATAGAGGTTAAAAGTTCGAGTTCAGCAGGTAGATCATGGAGAATTAATGGTAATAGCATTTTAGGATCTACTCGTGTTCCGGGAATTCGCAAGAATATGATAGTATTTGGTAAAGTCAGAGGAGCAGATAGCTTATTTCGAGCTAAAGAGTATGAAAAATGCATATCAAATGTTGTTGTAACGCATAGTCCGAGATATCTCATTGATTTAGATATAGATGATGGAAACAGTTTTTTTGATAGAGCAAATTTGAGTTATAACGATATTAGTGAGTCAGATCAGCCGATAAAGATGATTACAGATTATTTTTTAAGCATTGGGCAAACTGCGTGGTGGCTTGCGGAGAGTACTCCGGCTGCAATCCAGATGTTTGGTAATTTGCCTGTGGTACAAAAGGGACAGCTAATGGGACATGCATTTGTATATTTCCCAGAAATATTCTCAAACAGTGGTGTGAAATTTTATCGTTATATGAGTTGGCTTGCATCTGAAAATAGTATTGTAGATCCTGCTTTAAGAGATAGATTTACTGCCGGAGGAAGGGCAGATGTTAGTCTTGAACATGTTATTTACGAGAAGTTGCCAAGAATTTTTACAAATCTCCACAATTATCGTAAATATGTTATTGACGAGATAAGAAATGCAGATTCAGATAAGTTAAATGATGCATGGAATCAGATTCCGGCTACAGACTTGAATGATAGGATAAGGCAATGGGCAATAGTTGTAGCAGCACTTATTCCAGATGAAGGAATGGAGCATTTACATAAAGAGCAGATGTTAATTGATATTGTAACAGATCCTATAGAATAACTTTGTAATTGATGCACTTTCAACTTGACTTTTTCGCCAAAACGAATAGAATGTTACGTGGAGGTGCAACATGCAAAAGTTCATAAGTGCTACAGAGGTAGCGGAAAAGTGGAATCTTAGTATTCGCAGAGTTCAAATTTTTTGTAATGAGGGACGGATTCCGGGTGCATATAAGCAGAGTGGAGTATGGCTTATTCCGGCAAATGCAACAAAACCTGAGAAAATAAAATCAGGAGTAAAAACTGAGACACCTAAAAAGAGTATAAAAGTAGTATCATTATTTTCAGGTTGCGGAGGAATGGACTTAGGCTTTGAAGGCGGATTTCCTGTATTAAAAGTCTCTGTTAACAAGAATATAAATAAAGATTGGAAAGTACGATCAATTGATAAAAATTGGGTTCGTCTTCCAAGGACGAGATTTCAGACTGTATTTGCAAATGATATAAGACCTGATGCAAAAACAGCATGGATAAATTATTTCGGAAAGCGAGGAACACCGGATTCTTCTTATTATTTGGATAGTATTGTCGACTTAGTTAAACTATATAAGGAAAATAAAGTAAATGTTTTTCCAACGGGAATAGATGTTGTTACTGGTGGATTCCCATGTCAAGATTTTTCTGTTGCTGGAAAAAGACAGGGCTTCAATTCTTCCAAAAGCCACAATGGTAAAGAAATTACAGATGAACCATCGGTGGAAAGCAGAGGGCAGCTTTACATGTGGATGAGAGAGGTGATTTCAATAGTTAAGCCGAAAGTTTTTGTGGCAGAAAATGTAAAAGGATTGACCAATCTTGCAGATGTGAAGGAAATAATTGAGCATGACTTTTCTACGGTATGTGATGGAGGCTATATTGTAATCCCAGCACGAGTTTTATTGGCAGCAGAATATGGAGTACCACAAAGTAGAGAACGAGTAATTTTCTTGGGCTTTCGTAAAAGTGCATTGACGGACGAGGCTTTAACAGCCTTATCGCAGAAAGTAATACCAGCAGAATACGACCCATATCCTGTAAAGACACATAGTAATCAACCATCAGGTGAGTTGCTTCCATTTGTCACAACAAAGCAATGTTTTTTGGGATTGCAGGAACCAGAAGTGACATCAGATGTTTCGCAAAAAAAGTATTCAAAAGCAAAGTACATGGGGAAACATTGTCAGGGACAGACAGAAATAAACCTTGATTATATCGGTCCTACTATAAGATCGGAGCATCATGGTAATATCGAATATAGGAGATTAAGCAAGGAGCATGGGGGCAATCATACTGATGAATTAAAAAAAGGATTAAAGGAACGAAGATTGACAATAAGAGAATGTGCAAGAATTCAGACTTTCCCAGATGAATATGAATTTATTATTCCTAAAAAGGGGGATATAAAAGGAGTGTCTGCATCTGACGCATATAAAATTATAGGAAATGCAGTTCCACCATTGTTAGGTTTTAATATTGCAATGAGATTGCAAGAAAATTGGGAACTCTATTTTGGAGGTGAGAATAGTAATAATTGCAGGAGAGAATATTAAATGAAAGAACAGTTATTATTATTACTAAGAGTATCAAAGCCGGAATATAATAGAACTCTATATGAAGATTATAAACTGTATATGAATAACCAATTTTCATATAAAAAAACAGGGTTAACAAAGGGACAATTCGATACAAAAGAAGGGATGGTTGCAGGCGAAGGCGTACGATTATTATATTCCGTAGATGATAGAAAGACATGGACAGAATTACATGGAATTCAAGCAATGCATAAAAATAATAATGCTTACATATACTGTATGTATGGCATTAAGTATGATCCAGCACAGTATGATGCAAGAACAAATACTTATTATCATTTTATTCCGTGGGAGTATTTCAAAGATTTTTGGCAAGATGATTCGTTAGAGATGATGGTGATAAAGAATACTGCTGTTTTTATAGATTCATTTAAAAAAGCAGCATGTTCTGAAAACATGAGTTATGCATATGGAAAAGTTAAGTATGACCTTGATGAAAGAATGGAAGATGTTTCTTATTTCGATGATGCCATGAAGGATTCTTTTGAATCAGTATTTCATAAGACTAAAATTCCTTATGAAATACAAAATGAAATAAGGTTTTCAGTAATAGATTTGGACAATCCTCCATTTTTAGAATTGCAGTTAAATAAGACGAATACATTATTTTTTGATATTCTTCCAATGATAAAAGGTAAAGGTGTGATGATTAAACTAACGGATTTGGAGTTTGGCGAGGATAATTCATTACCTGTAAGGTTTTCAAGTAAAATACAATATTATGTTCCAGAAGAAAATAATGGTGATACATAAAGTATGTTGACAAAACGAACTAATGTTCGTATAATTATCTCATCGCTACATTAGGAGTGTTGAACAGTCTACAGAGATATGGTGTTTGGCAGACTATTTCCCTTGGTCGAACTTATATCGCAGGAGGCACGTTTAATATGACATACGAAACAGGTACAGAAGTTTTCTTCATTGAGAGCAACCGTATAATCCGTAAGGCAACCGTGGTCAGAAGAAGCGGTGATTTTTACATATTACGATTTGATGAAGGCGGTGGCATCCAGTTAAGAGAAGGCAGAATTTTTCCAATAAGAGAACAGGCAGAAGCAACGCTGCCTGGAGAAAAGGTTCAGAAAAAAGCTAACTCTCCATACGATTACTGGCATTGAAATGTAAATTCGCAGAAGGGGGTTGACAGTAATACCCCCTTTTGATATATTAATAGTGTCAACCGTTCAGTTGACAGTTGACACAGCATTCTACGATGCCAAATGTAGCTTACCAAATTATTATAATTAATATGGATGACGCACATTAAATCAAATAAAGTGTAAAGAAAACCAATGTATAAGAATGAATATTAAAATTAATTAGAAAGTGCGGTTGAATAGTATGAATGAGAACGAAAAGGTAAGTTTTGGAAAGTATATTGAAACGATACGAAAAGAGAAAAGAAAATCACTAAGAGAAACAGCAAAAGCAATCGAAGTATCTCCACAATTCCTAAGTGAAGTGGAGAAGGGTAGAAAAAGTACCCTGACAAATGAGAGAATTGAGAAACTGGCAAAATTCCTCATGTTATCTGAAACCCAGACTTATACACTTTATGATATGGCAGCGGAAGCAAGAACATCGAATGATGTGTTAATACCACAGGATTGTGTCGATTATGCATCAAATCCTTATGTGCTTGAGGCACTGAGATTATCTAAAGAAACAGGAGCAGGGGAGGCAGAGTGGCAGGTACTTCTTGACGAATTAAGAGCTCGAAAGGGGTAGTAACAGCCTATGTATGAACCACAGTTTAGATGCAGAAGTAATGGTGTTCCCATTTTATCCCATGAGGATATTGAATCAGATGCAGAAATGTTCATCCGAGATTTTGATCCGGATGTACTGAACAATCCTAAAGAAGTTAATATTGAGGAATTCGCAGAGTTCTATCTGGGATTGACACCAGAGTATAATAATCTGACTCATTGCGGACTCATTCTTGGAAGAATGGTCTTCAATGACAGCAACAAGGTTCCGGTATATGATGCAGATGCAAAACGTGCAGAATATATATTTGCCGGAAGGGGAACGGTCATGATCGATAACACATTGCTGACGGACGAGCACCGCTTCCGTTCAACGATGGGGCACGAATCAGGACACTGGATTTATCAGCAGTCATATTTTTACAGAGATCCAAATCAGTTGGTCCTGTTCGATAATTTGGAACAGACATCAACTGCCTGTAGAAAAACAGACATAGAAGGCGGGGAAGCAGCACAGAGCAATGGACGCAAGCAGTTATGTTCAGATCATGACTGGCTTGAACATCAGGCTAAATATTTCAGTGCAGCAATCCTTATGCCGAGAACTGCAATGAGACAGGTCTGTGGTGATAAAGAATTAAGAAAAAGACTCAGAGAAGAGTTTCCGGGATTTGAGTTGGAAATGCTGGCAGCAGAAGTGGCAGAAATCTTTAATGTATCATCAGAGTCGGCAAAGATTAGAATTAAACAGCTGGGATTTGATTTTGCAAAGTCACCAGTTAAACAGAAAACGCTTTTTACAATTGGTTATCCGAGTAGTGTTATCTCACTGTAAGCATAAGCACCTCGAAAAGGGGTGCTTCTATTATAAACATTGTGTCAACCAATGGGTTGACGAATATAATTCTATAAAAAGATAAGAGTTGGAGTATACGGAAAAATAATTCAAATATAGTAAAATGAATTGGAGAATAATCATATTAAAGCATATAACTTGACATATAATGAAAATACGATATAATAGTTGCATAGATAGGAGGTCTCAACATGGAATTTGACAGAGCACGACTGATGAACAACATTAACACATTAATAAAAGATAAAAACATAAAAATTGGAGAGTTGGAGAACTCGATAGGAATCAGTACAGGATATCTTTCCAAGATGTCAAAGGCAGATAACGAATCAATGCCAGGTATTGATCTGATATGGAAACTGGCACAGAAACTGGGAACAAGTGTAGACATGCTTGTAGGCGGAGATTTTGGACGTTCCAATGACAATCTTTTCCAGCTTATCAGGGTACTGGATAAAATGAAAAAGGACACAGACCTACATAATATCGAGTGGAAACGTATTCCGAAAGAGTATTATGAAAAGGTAAAGAGTGGAGAAAAGCAGCATCCATTGTTTGTACCAGACTTTATGGGGCAAACAAAACTAGAACAATATTCTTATGATTCAGATTTCACAACTGACCCTGTCGGAATATTCGCAGACTGTTTTGAAGGAGATATGCTCGAATTTGGTAAGATATATATCATGAACCTGTTCTGTAAGACCAAAGACGAAGGTGCAACTCCATATACAGAGATCATTCTGGAACAGCCAGAACAGGAATATGAACACGGTATGGAGGAAGGTCGGTTGATCCCTATATGCTCAACGCTTGGAAAGGGACAGTCGCTTGAACCATATATAAATGAACTTATTAACTGTATAGAAAGGCATGAAGCGGATGTAAATCTGAACAGTGAGCAGAAGAGCATAATCTCTGCTTACATGAATGCCTGCACGGATGATGAATTACCGTTCAACTAGGAGGTGGATCACGGTGGCAATAGTAACGGAAAAAATTAAGGGCGCAATTCGGTGTCCAATCTGTCACAAAGGAAAAATCATAGCCTATGAAGGAAGTTCAGGGAAAGCATCTGTAGGATGCCCCAAATGTCCAGGATTGCTGTTGGTGGATTATGATGCCATGACGGCAGTGCCGAACACACAATGTAAAAATGCATATAAATATGCAGTAAATAATTGATTTGCTGACTGAGCACTTAGGAACGCTATAAGCAGTTACCACATAGCCAGAGCAGATTATCAGAGGAAATAAGAAATTTCTTGTTTCCCGTGATAATGTGCCCTGGCTATTTTTTTGTCCTTTTTTGAGATCGTTTTTGAAACCGTGAGTTGTTTCTACATTACACAGAAGGATGAAAATGTACGTCAGATTATGAAACACGAATGGCTATTTTAAATTTTGTATCAAGATAAATCGGTCAGAAATTATTAGGTTGGTTAAGCAGATCATTTTTTATGCTGCTGATAACAAAACGTTAATGATGAAAAAGGCCCCCTTATATATTCTCCATTTGCCTGATTATATTTTGCGAAATAAATGAAATGGCAAGGAGAATAAGTAAGTGAGGATAAAAAAATGAAGTTTTGGTGCTTCTGAAAAAATATTTGAAATTTATTTTTAATCGTGCAAAAAGTCTGCACCTTTAAAAATTATTCTTTAGTCACAAAGCAAGAGAACAGAGAGGAGGTGAGCGAGAGATGGCAAAGAAAAGCATGACGCCAAGCGAACGCAGGGAAGCGATTCTCAAGGTCCTCTGTCAGAGAAGACAGGACAAGATCGACAACCTGGCATTTGAATTTGGCGTTTCAGTCCGGACAATCAAAAACGATATCGAAGAGCTGTCTCTCGCTTACCCAATCGAAACAGTTCGTGGCAGATACGGTGGAGGTGTAAAAGTGGCAGACGGATATTATGTCGGTCGCAATTACCTGAAACCAAAACAGCAGGAACTGTTAAAGAAACTGCAGTCAACACTTCAGGGTGACGACCTTGAGGTAATGAACAGCATCCTCCGTGATTTTGCTTTGTAGAACATTATTGACGAGTACCCACGGCCATGAGAGCCGAATGTGAAAGGATGATTTTATTATGAAAAAGAAAATTTTTATCTGCAGCTCTTATCGGGGCAGAGTCGAGGAAAACAAAAAGAATGCAGTGAGCTACGCAAGGATCACTGCTATGTCAGGTGACGTTCCAATCGTACCACATCTTTATTTCCCATCATTCCTCGATGACAATATTCCAAACGAGAGAATGACAGGCATCGCAATGGGTCTTGAACTCATGGATATATGCGATGAGGTGTATGTGTTCGGTTTCGACATCACGGAAGGCATGAAGTTTGAACTCGACCATGCAAAGGAAACAAGGAAGCCTGTAAGGCTTTATGATACAGATTTCAATCCCGTGAATGTCAGAACCATTCCTGTGGATGAACGTGCGGATGCCAGATACAAGGGAATCATCAGAAATCTGAAGGTGTTGAAGTAGGAGGTCCGCCATGTCAGCAGTCAATGTCCGTTACGGACTGTATCCGGGTGACCGTCTTATGATCACTGCCGGAAAGAAAAAGAAGAGAGCAACCGTAGTAAAGGAGTACCCGTTCCATATTCTGATGGATTGGGGAAAGTATAAGTCCAGCGTAAACAAAATCGATGTGTATACAGGTGATGTGAAGCTGGCACGTATTTGAAAGGAGAGAACGCCATGAGTGAGGCATTGTTATTGGTAGCCGAGGGCTACGAGCAGATTGCTGCCGGAATCAGAAAAATGGTTGCAGCACAGAAGGATGCACCAAAGAAAGAGGAGAAGCCTGTGAAGAAGGCAGAAAAGAAGGAAACTCCTGTGGCAGATACACCGAAGGATGAAGCTGCCACAGAGGAGAAAACAGTGGACAGAAAGACGGTCCGTGCGTTCCTTGCGGAAAAGTCCAGAGCAGGAAAGACATCGGAAGTCAAGAACCTGATCGAGCAGTTCGGATTCCAGAAGCTGTCAGATGTTCCTGATGAGAAACTGCCGGAACTGTATGAGAAAGCGCAGGTGCTCTAATGGGCGGACATGCAAGGTTCTCCCCATCGTCCGGTAAAAGACGTCTGGAATGCCCTCCATCGTTACTGTTGGAGGAGCAGTTCCCGGACGAAGAATCTCCCTTCGCAGCAGAAGGGAGTGCCGGGCATGCGATGGCGGAGTACCTCATCAATAAGTATCTGAAGAAAAGGACTAAAAGACCTGTATCTGATTATTATTCGGATGAACTGCTCGAAGCCGTGGATGATTACGTGGAATATAACATCACCCAGATCGAACAGGCAAGGAAGGACTGTGATGAACCATTCATCGGAGTGGAACTGAAGGTCAGTCTGGCACACAGAATCAAAGGATGTTTCGGTACTGCAGATATGGTGGTGGTCGATTCCCATAAGATCCATATTATCGATCTGAAGCTCGGCAAGGGTGTGGTGGTCGATGCAGAACAGAATGTCCAGCTTATGATCTATGGACTTGGAGTTCTGGACATGCTCGGTTTCTTATATGAGATCGACACGGTGGAGCTTACCATCGTCCAGCCGAGAATCGAACATTTCTCCACCTGGGAGATATCAGCCGGGGAGCTGCTTGCATGGGGAAAGGACGTTCTTGAACCGGGAGCAGCAAAGGCTCTTTCAGGTGAGGGAGAGTTTAAAGCCGGAGACCACTGCCGATTCTGCAAGGCAAGATTTACGTGCCGTGCAAGGGCAGAGGAATATTTAAAACTTGCCCAGATGGAATTTGCCGAACCGGCCCTTATGTCGGATGAGGAAATTGCAGAAGTCCTTTCCAAGGCCGATGCACTGAAGAAATGGGCAGAAGAGGTTTACACCTATGCACAGAATGAAGCAGTAGTTAACCATAAAGAATGGCCGGGCTATAAGCTGGTTTTGGGAAGAAGTAACCGTAAATATACGGATGAAGAGGATGTGGCAGAGGCAGCACAGAAAGCCGGATACACAGATATCTTCAAAAAGAGCCTGATTGGCATTACCGAGATGGAAAGACTGATGGGCAAAAAGAAATTTAATGAGATCCTTGGTTCACTGGTGTACAAGCCTGACGGCAAGGTCACACTGGTGCCGGATTCAGATAAAAGAGAAGCAGTTAAAACAGCAACCGCAGAAGCGGATTTTAAGGAGGACTAAATTATGACAACAGCAAATTTAACCAAAGTAATCGTACCTTGCAGACTCAGCTATGCACACCTGTGGGAGCCGGATTCCATCAATGGAAGCGAACCGAAGTACTCCGTATCCTGCATTATCGACAAGAATGATAAGGAGACCATTGCCAAGATCAAGAAGGCAATTGAGGTAGCAAAGGATGAAGGAAAAGGCAAGTGGGGCGGTAAGATTCCTGCGAATCTGAAGACACCGCTCAGAGACGGTGACATCGACAGACCGGAGGATGAGGCATATGCAGACAGTATGTTCTTAAATGCCAACAGCAAACAGGCCCCTCAGATCGTGGACAGACAGGTACAGCCGATCCTTGACCAGAGCGAGGTATATTCCGGCTGCTACGGAAGGGTATCCATTACATTTTACGCTTACAATTCAAATGGAAACAAGGGTGTTGCAGCAGGACTCGGAAATGTACAGAAGTTAAGGGACGGAGAGCCTCTCGGTTCCAGAGTCAATGCCAGGGATGAGTTCGAGGCAGTGGATGCGGAGGACGATTTCCTCGCATAGGAACAAAGCAGCAGATCATAGGAAGGGCGGTGGCATACACCGCCCGGATACATAAAGGAGATGTACTTTCATGGAAGAACTGATGAAGGAGCTTAACAGCATAAAAAAATATATCCCGTATAACACATACCGCACCATCAAAGGACAGATGAAGTCCGGCAATGTGGAAGCAGCAAGAACGGGAATCAGCAGAATAAAGAAAAGGGCGGAGGGACAGAAGCATGGACACACTTGCAATTGATATTGAAACTTATTCAGATGTGTCACTGCCGGACTGCGGGGTACACAGGTATGCAGCATCGGAGCAGTTCGAGATCCTGTTGTTTGCATACAGTCTAAATGACGAACCGACACAGATCATTGACCTGGCATCCGGGGAGAAGATCCCGGATGAGATCATGGAATATCTCACGGACGATTCCGTAATAAAGACTGCTTATAATGCAGCATTCGAGCGGAACTGTATCAACCGATTCTTCGGTCTTTCCTTAAAACCGGAAGGATGGAGATGCACGCTTGTCCAGGCATCCATGCTGTCACTTCCGCTGTCACTGGAAGGCGTGGGGGAAGCACTGAACCTTGATAAGAAAAAGATGTCCGAGGGAAAAGACCTCATCCGCTATTTCTGTATGCCGTGCAAGCCTACCAAGGCAAACGGGGGCAGGACAAGGAATCTTCCGTCTGATGCACCGGAGAAGTGGGAACTGTTCAAGACATACTGCATCCGTGACGTGGATGTGGAAAAACAGATTAGGAATAAACTTGCGAAGTTTCCGATACCGGACAGGGAGCAGAAACTCTACTGCATGGACCAGAGGATCAATGACAGGGGCATCATGGTGGATCAGGAGCTGATCGGACACGCTGTGGCATGCGACCTTCTGTATAAGGAGACGGTAACGAAGAAGGCATATGAGATATCAGGACTGGAAAATCCGAACAGCGTATCGCAGCTTAAGGACTGGCTGAATGAAAAGGGCATTGAGGTGGATTCCCTTGCCAAGGCTGCCGTGGAAGAACTTGTGGAGAACACACAGGGTGATGTGGCAGAAATGATGAAGCTGAGACTTGCCATGTCAAAGACATCCGTAAAGAAGTACGAAGCAATGGAGCGTTCGGTATGTCCTGACGGCAGGGTGCATGGATTATTACAGTTTTACGGTGCTAACCGCACGGGCAGATGGGCCGGCAGACTCGTGCAGATCCATAACCTTCCGCAGAACCATATGGAAGACCTGGAACTGGCACGCTCCCTTGTAAAGGAAGGCAGATATGACCTGGTGGAGCTTTTGTATGATTCCACACCAGATGTGCTTTCGGAGCTGATCCGTACCGCATTCGTGGCAAGACCCGGATGCAGATTCATCGTCAGCGATTTTTCGGCGATCGAGGCGAGGGTGATGGGCTACCTTGCCGGAGAAGGATGGGTCATGGAGGAGTTCCGTGGTGCCGGAAAAATCTATGAGCAGACGGCATCCAAGATGTTCCATATTCCAATCGAAGAGATCACAAAGGGAAGCCCGTACCGTGCAAGGGGAAAGGTGGCATCACTTGCCTGTCAGTATGGCGGTGCGGAAGGTGCACTCATCAGCATGGGAGCATTAAATTTTGTGGAAGAAGAGGAACTGAAAGGGCTGGTGCAGTCATGGCGGACTGCCAATCCGCACATCGTGAATTACTGGTACGAGATCGACGGCGCAGTAAAGGCTGCCGTGAAAGAGCGGAAGATGACAAAGGTCGGAATGGTTACGGTATATTACCAGTCCGGGATGTTAAAGATCGCACTGCCGTCCGGAAGGGTTCTGTCCTATGTAAGACCAAGGATGACCGTGAACCGCTTCGGCTCGGAAAGTGTCAGCTATGAAGGAATCGGCACGAACCGCAAGTGGACAAGGATCGAATCTTACGGTGCAAAATTCTGTGAGAACATCGTCCAGGCAACCGCCAGGGATGTACTGGCAGAGGCAATGCTCCGTCTGGAAAAGAAGGGGTTTGATATCGTGTGCCACATCCATGATGAAGTGGTGCTTGAAGTGCCGGAGGGGTCATCCTCGGTGGAAGAAGTCAATGAAATCATGGCGGTATGCCCTGACTGGTGTGAGGGGCTTCCACTTAAGGCTGCCGGATTTGAAAGTCCGTTTTACAAGAAAGATTAGGAGGAACTTATGGGAGGATGCAACAGGGAAGGGTATCCGGATCCGACCGCAGGTATTGCAATCGGATGGGTCATGAAACAAGAAAAGCGTAAAAAGAAGGAGGTAAAGAAGGATGTTCGTATCGATCGGAAACTCAAGAATGGACAAAAAGTTTAACTGCATGGATATGACATATGAAGATTTTGTCAGCCGTCTGTCCCAGACAAAATATACTGCGGAAACGATGGAACAGTACAGGAAGATGCCGAAAGGGCAGCAGGACAATATCAAGGATGTCGGAGGATTCGTCCTAGGAAAGCTGAAGGGCGGACGAAGGAAGAAGGATTGCGTGATTTCCAGATCCGCCATCACGCTTGATATGGATTACGGAACACAGGGCATCATTGATGAACTGGAAATGTTCTTTGACATGAAGATGGTGGTGTATTCCACGCATAAGCATACGCCGGAGAAGCCGAGACTGCGTATCATCATATTCCTGACAAGGGATGTGACACCTGATGAGTACGGGGCAGTCAGCCGTATGCTTGCATCGGATATCGGCATCGAGCTTTTCGATGATTCCACCTATGAACCATCAAGACTCATGTACTGGCCGAGCACCTCCAGTGATGGTGAATATGTGTTTCAGGAAATCGAAGGGAACGAAGTTGATCCCGATGAAGTACTGTCCCGTTATAAGGACTGGCATGATGTATCAGTGTGGCCGGTCAGCAACCGTCAGGCATCCGTTGTACAGAGGGATATCAAAAAACAGGCTGACCCGCTTTCCAAGGACGGGCTGATCGGGGCCTTCAACCGCACATACACGGTAACACAGGCAATCGACAAATTCATCCCTGATGTGTACAGGCATTCAAGGGCAATCCCCGGAAGATACGATTATATTCCGGCGGACTCTGCTGCCGGAGTCGTGGTCTATGATGACCTGTTCGTATACAGCCACCATGCCACAGACCCATGCTGCGGAAAGCTGATGAATGCGTTTGATGTGGTAAGGCTTCATAAATTCGGGGATAAGGATGCAAGGGCAGCCGAAGGGACAGAGCCTGGAAAACTCCCATCTTTCAAAGCCATGCAGGATTTTGCATCTGCAGATGAAGAAGTGAAGAACACGCTTGCCAGGGAAAGACAGGAGCTGGCGGTACAGGAATTTTCCACAGAGCCGGATGAGGACTGGCAGAACAAGCTGGCACTTGACCGCAGGGGAAACATTAAGGATACACTGCAGAACATCGCACTGATCATCCGCAACGATGAGAATTTCAAGCACATCGTGTACAACGAGTTCAAGGATACCATTGATGTTATCGGTCCGCTTCCGTGGAAACAGGTAAAGCCCGGATGGAACGATTCCGACCTTGCAAATGCAAAGGTGTATTTCGAGAGAGTGTACGGAATCTGGTCACCGACCAAGTTTAAGGATGCACTGCTTGCCGTGGTGTCATCCGACAGGCTCTACCATCCGATCAAGGATTATTTTGCAACGCTTCACTGGGACGGACAGGAGCGTATCGATACACTGCTCATCGACTATTTTGGTGCAAAAGATTCACCGTACACAAGGGCAGTCATCCGCAAAACACTGGTGGCTGCGGTAGCACGTATCTATAAGCCGGGAGTAAAGTTCGACTCCATCCTTGTGTTAAACGGTCCGCAAGGAATGGGAAAATCCACCTTCTTTGCCATCCTTGGAAAGCAGTGGTTTTCGGATTCCTTATCCATTTCGGATATGAGGGATAAGACTGCTGCCGAGAAGCTGCTCGGAAACTGGATACTTGAGATCAGTGAGATGAACGGTATCCGCAAGACGGAAGTTGAGGTAGTAAAGTCCTTTGTCACCCGTCAGGATGATAAGTTCCGTCAGGCATACGGAGTCAATGTAGAGTCGCATCCAAGAAAGTGCATCATTGTTGGAAGCACCAACTCCGAGGGCGGATTCTTACGTGACGTGACAGGAAACAGAAGATTCTGGCCCGTACATGTGCCGGGGACAGGAAAACACCATCCGTGGGAGCTTGACTGTGTCGACCAGATCTGGGCAGAGGCAATCCATCTGTATAACGAAGGTGAGGAGCTGTTCTTAAAAGGTGCGGAGGCAGAGGAAGCATATAAGATGCAGCAGGAGGCAATGGAGTCGGATGACCGTGAGGGCATTGTGCAGGACTATCTTGACAGACTGCTGCCGGACAACTGGGCATCAATGGATATCTACCAGAGAAGGGCATTCCTTGGAGGAGGCGAGTTCGAGACGGTCGGTGTCAAAGGAACGGTCATGCGTGAGCGTGTGTGCATCATGGAGATCTGGGTGGAGTGCTTCGGCAAGGAGCGCCAGAACTTAAAGAAGGCAGATTCCTATGAGATCGAGGGCATCTTAAACAAGATTGGGGGATGGAAGAAGTATGATTCCAATACCACGGGCAAGACCAAAGTCCCCCTTTACGGAGTGCAGAAGACTTTTGTGCGGATGGATGAGAAACCAGAGGAAACCCGTTAGGCGGTTTCCGAGGTTTCCCAGATGCAGATGGGCAACGGTAGTCGGAAACCGTGCTGACACCTTGGAAAATAAGGGGTTGCGGTTCTTAGTTTCCCAGTTTCCCATTAAATCCAGTTGAGAATTAAAAATAAAGATAAAAAGAGCAATTCATGTATATATGCGCGTATAGGAGTTAAAGGCATATGGCAACCGCAATCGGCAAAGGAGGTATCTGGTTTTGCTAGAAAGTACAGTAGAGAGACATTTAAGGGAAGAAACTAAAAAGCGGAAAGGCATGGCGCTGAAGTTCGTATCACCCGGTATGAATGGAGTGCCTGACCGCATCGTCCTGATGCCAGACAGGAAAATGGCATTTGTGGAACTGAAAGCACCGGGGAAGAAGCCGAGACCGCTTCAGCTGAAGAGAAAGAGGATGCTTGAGAGGTTAGGATTTCCCGTTTATGTAGTTGATAATATTGAACAGGTCGGAGGTATCCTTGATGAAATACAAAGCACATGATTATCAGCAGTATGCGACAGATTTTATAATCGGACATCCCGTGAGCTGCCTGATCCTTGACATGGGACTTGGCAAAACGGTCATCACGCTTACGGCACTGTGGCTTCTGCTGTTTGACTATTTTGAAGTAAGGCGGATCCTGGTGATCGCACCGAAGCGTGTGGCAGAAACAACATGGCCGGCAGAGATAAAAAAATGGGAGCATCTATACGGCATGACATTTGCCGTGGCAATGGGGACTGCAGGGCAGAGAAAGGAAGCACTTCTGTCAGGAGCCGATGTGACCATCATCGGAAGGGACAATGTTTCCTGGATGACAAAAAACATATTTTTTGATTTTGACATGGTCGTGATCGATGAGCTGTCGAGCTTCAAGTCCCCGAAGGCACAGAGGTTCAAAGACCTGAAAAAAGTAAGACCGATGGCAAAACGTGTGGTCGGGCTTACGGGAACACCGGGAAACCTCATGGACTTATGGGCAGAGATAGGGATCCTTGATATGGGGCAGAGACTTGGAAGATACATCGGAGGATACCGTGACAGGTTCTTCCTTCCGGATAAGCGGAATCGTGAGATCATTTTTTCGTATAAGCCAAGGGAAGGAGCAGAAGAAAAAATATATGAACTGATCTCCGATATCAGCATTTCCATGAAAGCCGTGGATTATCTTGATATGCCGGAATGCATAAGCAACCGTGTGACCGTATCCATGTCGGAATCAGAACAGGCACTTTATGACAGGATGGCAGATGAAATGATCCTAGAATACGGGGAAGGACAGGACATCGATGCGGTAAATGCAGCGGCCTTAAGCAACAAGCTCCAGCAGATGGCAAACGGTGCGGTCTATGATGAATCCGGCAATGTCCGTAATATCCATGACAGAAAACTGGATGCACTGGAAGACCTGATCGAATCGGCAAATGGGAAACCGCTTCTGGTTGCATACTGGTTCAAGCATGACAGGGAGCGGATATTGAAACGGTTTCCGGCAAGGGATATCAATACAAAGAAGGATATCGAGGACTGGAATGAAGGGAAAATCCCGGTGGCGCTGATCCATCCGGCATCGGCAGGACACGGACTGAATCTTCAGGAAGGCGGCTCGACCATCGTATGGTTTTCACTTACATGGTCCCTTGAACTGTATCAGCAGTTAAATGCCAGACTTTACAGACAGGGGCAGAAACACACGGTCATCATAGAGCATCTGGTGACAGAAGGCACGGTCGATGAAGATATCCTCCGGGCAATCGAAAAAAAGGATAATACACAGAATGCGATGATAGAAGCAGTAAAGGCAAGGATTGGAGGTATGACGGATGACGGCAGAAGTAATGATGAAGGAATATAAGAATATGAAAAAGGAACTGACCGTGACTGAGTTCCAGCTCCGTCAGTTTCAGGGAGTGAGCGAACAGGACATGATCGATTCCATGCTTTACTCCCACCAGGAAGGGGAAAGGGTGCAGACGAGCACTCTTTCCGATAAAACGGCAAACATAGCAGTCAAGTATAAGACTGCAATGGAAAGGGAGAATGACGAGTGGTACAGTTTCCTTTTCCACAGATATATGTTCCTGAAGGAAGAACTGGATTTTTTCGAGCATGCAGTGAACGGACTGGATGAAAGACATAGAAGCATTATCACGGATCTTCTGGATGAGGACATGACATGGGACATCATGATGGAAAGATACCATGTGAGCCATACGATGATAGCAAAGTACAGAAAAGCAGCATTGAAGGAACTTGATAAACAGTATGAACTGAGGGACAGACAGGTGGAAGCCTTTGTCCTCGGATAGGAGGTTTTTATGTGTAAGCGTGGAGATATTTATTATGTGGATTTTGGAGAAAAAGATGGAAGCAAGCAGGGCGGTGTCCGTCCGGCGCTGGTGGTAAGCAACAATAAGGCGAATAAGCATTCCCCAGTGGTCACGGTCGTTCCGCTGTCTGCCAGGGTGTGGAAAAAGAAGTATCTTCCGACCCATGTGCAGATTCCAAAAGGCAGCGGTCTGAACAAGCCGAGCATGGCACTGGCAGAACAGGTGGAGACCCTTGATAAAACAAGACTTGGAGAAAGAATCGGGGAAGTGCTGGATGACATGGTCATGGAACAGATCACGGTGGCACTCCAGATACAGATAGGTGCATATGCAGAGTACAATTAAGGCAGTCAGACGGCTGTCTTTTTTGTTTGGGTTATGGTAAAATCTTAATATGTTTGGGACTTGGGAAGGAAGTGATGTTCTATGTCATATGAAGAAGATTACAGAAAACCATATAGTGCAAAATGTGCTTGTGGAAAAGGCTATTTGCAATTTTACAGAATATATTTGTCAAATGACTGGGGACAGGAAAAAGAGAATGATACGGCAGTTGAGATTTTCTGTGACAGTTGTAAGGAGAAATATCATTACGAAAGAAATTATGGCAATGATTATCTAGTTCCGAATGGGTTAGCGTTCCCAAAGCAAAGACCCGAATTGGATAGAAAATATTCGTATGATGATAAAGAAAAACTTGTAAAAAAATATGGCAGAGAAAAAATAGCTGCTATGGTGGCGGATATGACTGAACCAAAACATAGATTTATAAAGAATCTGGAAAACGAAGATGCCATTAGTTTTGCAAATTCGTGGGCACAGTGGTACAGAAAGAAGTCACTGGCACCGATGGTGTCATATCTACAAAAAATACTAGATGAATATGATGATATAGAAAAGAGTATTGCAGCTAAACAACCATATAATAAAAAATATGAACAGGAATGCAATATCTTTTCAAAACAGATAATGGAAACAGTAGAAAAGAGTTGTCAGCTATCATTCCGATATGATAAGGAGCGAGACGAAGCTGAACGAGAGCAAAGGAGAAAAGAGCAGGAACAATACGAAGAAAAGCACAGATATGATGATTTTGAGGCTGTAGTTCATTATGATTCTTCGTATAAAAGAGATTTTTCAAATCAGTATTGGGACAGCTATTTTATAAAAGAGTGTATAGATCCACAGCATTTATCGTTGGACAAATCGGGGTATGGAAAACCTATAATAACAATTGCAAAAAAATATGCATGTGTCTGTCAAATCTGTGGAAAAGAAGAGGACATACTTTCATCTAATATGAAAGTCCTTTATGATGAGGACAGAGGCTATTATTTGGATAAATGCTGTAGTTGTCATGAGGTATCATCTTTTGAAGCAAAAACAATGGATATATTGGATCAGCTAGGGATTACTTATATTAGGGAAAAATCTTTTGATGGCTTAGTAGGTGATTCGGGCAGAGGGCTTCGTTTTGATTTTGTATTATCTAAATCTGCTGATAAAGATGGAAAACTAATCATTGATCTGGCTATAGAACTACAGGGACCGCATCATTATAAAAAAGGGTATTATGATGAATTTGGAACTTATGTGGCAGAGGATAACAGTATTGCATCAGATAGATTTAATCGGCAGATAAAGTATGATGAGAGAAAAAGACAATATTGCGAGCAGAACGGTATCAGTTTAGAGTGCATCAAGTATACGGCATCAAATGATCAGGAACGTTTAGAAAAAGCAATCAGAAAAATACTTAAGGAGCATGGTTATAAATACTTTGTGGAAAGCGAGAAACATGATGATTGGATGGTGTACTAGAGGTTCACTAAAGGTGTACTAAGGGTGTACTGACTTTTTAATTTACATCTGCTATGATTAAGATGGCAAAAAAGAAAGGGAGCGGAAACGCTCCTTTTTATGTTGCCATAAGGCGGTGTCTTTCCAATCCTTTCACACCGCCCGTGTACATAGAAGGGAGGAATGGCGGATGCCGATGAAACCAAAGAAGCCGTGCAGACACCCCGGATGTCCGAAGCTGACAGATGGACTGTACTGCGAGGAGCATGAAGCACTGCACCGTGGTGACAGGGCGAGCAGCAGCAAGCGTGGTTACAACAGGCAGTGGCAGAAGGCAAGGGTAAGATATCTGAAGGCACATCCTTTGTGTGTTCAGTGCTTAAAGGAAGGTCATGCAGTGACAGCAACCGTGGTCGATCATATCAGACCGCACCGTGGTGATCCCGTCCTGTTCTGGGACGAGAAGAACTGGCAGAGCCTTTGCAAGCCCTGTCATGATAAAAAGACATGGAACGAAGATAACAATCCGGAGTATCGGTTCTGACGGCAGACCGTGGGGGTATCTGAATCTCTACAGGCTGAACCGCTGAAGACCGATGGCCCCCTTTGCGTGAATTTTCGCAGAATTAAACAGGGGGGATATAAAAAGGGTATGGTAATTTTCGCAGAATGTACTTAAAACACGGCAAAAAGGGGTATTTCTTTTTGCCGGAAAATCAGGAAAAAAGCATTATTTAAGGCTGGAAAACAGTGTAAAAACATTGTTTTTCCGGTCTTTTTTTGTGTGCCGGAAGGAGAGTGGAAAGGATGACGGACGCACAGGCAAAGCAGATCAATGAGATGCGGATGAAGGGGATGGGATATAAAGCCATCGGAATGGCAATCGGACTGTCCCGTGACATCGTAAGGAATTACTGCAAGAGACATAACCTTGCCGGATACGCCACGGTGGTTTCAAAAAATATGAAACTCATGGTGGACGGTAAAGAGGTGTGCCACTTCTGCGGTAATCCGATCACGCAGCCGAAGACTGGCAGACCGAGAAGGTTCTGCTGTGAAAAATGCAGAAGGGAATGGTGGAAGGCACACCCGGAAGCAGTGAAGAAAAGCGAGAAGGCTTCCTACACGCTTGTATGTGAGCAGTGCGGGAAGCCTTTCATTTCCTATGGAAACAAGAACAGAAAATACTGCGGCCGTGAATGTTATTTCCGGCACAGATTTTTAGCAGAGGAGGATATGGAAGATGCAGTTTCAGAGTTATAAAATAGCAGACCTTATCCCGGCTTCCTATAATCCGAGGAAGAAGTTAAAACCGGGTGATAAGGAATATGAAAAAATCAAGAACTCCATTAAAGAGTTTGGTTATGTCGAGCCGATCATTATCAACTCAGACATGACCATTATCGGAGGACACCAGAGAGCCACGGTCCTTGCAGACCTCGGGTACACGGAAGTGGAGTGTATAGTGGTCGATATTGACAAGACCAAGGAAAAGGCACTCAATGTTGCCCTTAATAAAATTACGGGTGAGTGGAATAAGGAACTTCTGGCAGATCTCATCAAAGACCTTGAGGATTCAGCGTTTGATGTCGGCATCACGGGCTTTGAACCGCCAGAGATCGAACAGCTTTTTAATTCCGTGCATGATAAGAAGATCACGGAAGATGACTTCGATGTGGAAGCGGAGCTTGCAAAGCCGACCGTGGCAGAGACAGGGGATGTATGGCTACTTGGAAAGCACCGTGTCATCTGCGGTGATTCCATTCTGCCGGAAACATATGAAAGGCTGATGGATGGACGGAAAGCAAATCTTGTCCTGACTGATCCGCCATACAATGTAAATGTTGAGGAAACGGCCGGCAAGATCAAAAATGACAACATGCCGGATGAGGATTTCTATAAGTTCCTGTTTGCTGCATTTGTAAATATGGAACAGTCAATGGAACAGGATGCTTCCATTTATGTATTCCATGCGGATACGGAGGGGCTGAATTTCAGAAAGGCATTCAAGGATGCCGGATTTTATCTTTCCGGGTGCTGCATCTGGAAGAAGAATGCACTGGTTCTTGGAAGAAGCCCGTATCAGTGGCAGCATGAACCGTGTCTGTTCGGATGGAAGAAGGGCGGGAAGCACCAGTGGTATTCCGACAGGAAGCAGACCACCATCTGGGAATATGACCGTCCGA
>ENA-OURQ01000075-OURQ01000075.1-human-gut-metagenome-genome-assembly--contig:-NODE-75-length-105209-cov-7.168486_pt1 | contig 105209 bp, 98 predicted proteins | sample MGYA00242105_ERZ508999 | MGnify/ENA primary metagenome ERZ508999 (study PRJEB26280, sample SAMEA2338771) | human gut metagenome | biome: human gut; feature: human-associated habitat; material: faeces...
TATAAAACTATATATTATAATATCATATACCATTATATATAGTTTTCAATACTACTTTATACAGTATTAGTTATTCAAAAAAAGATATAATAATATTGTACTATTAATATATGTTTTTAAACTAACTTATGTTAATTTTGGCTAACTGGGGGTAGTTAAAACTAATTTGATGGGTCAAAAATGCAGCCATCCTGATAGCCGGTTCATCTACACACTTTCCTCAAAATTTCACTCCAAAACCCCATAAAAACAAAGCTAATTTACCATTCAGACAAAATTACCACCCTTATCGTATCTCATATCGTCAAACCCTACTAAAATTAAGCATTTCAGCCACTTCACAACCCAAAAATTAAATCCCTCATCTCACTAAAAATTCACCCACAATCCCAAAATCTTCCTTATTTATAAGCACTTTCACCGATAACGACTTTTCACCCAAAACACACTATCGCTCTATCCTCTTCTCATACTCAACATAGGGGCTACCACAAAACTATTAAAACAGTAATCACAATGCAACTGGTAAAATCTTCACAGTAATTAATTCAGTATTAAAAGGAATTGGTTTTATAAATAAAGATCAGATTCGCAAAAGACGTGATAATCAGCATATACTTTAGATGTTATAGAACATAATTCTATATTAAGGAAATTATTTGAGGTAATTGTAGATAACCTACTCAATAAATATAATCTATATATAACGTTAATAAAAGAATTCCAACTATATTTGATTAATAATTTTTATTAATTTTTCACAAAAAATTCACTATAACGCACTATATTTTTGTACATTTTATCAATTATAAGGCATCAAAAGATGTCTTATTTTTATGTTCAAAATTCAGATATCCCATTTAACCTATCTAATAGCCTCATATTTCAATTTTATATTCTATCCAATAATTTATACCTAAAAATCATTACACCCACCTTATTAGCCAAAATATAAGTTCAATATTTTTATGCAAAAAAATAGAGCAGCATCTATGCTACTCTAAATTTCATATTATTACATATTCTTGCAACAACTTTTTTAAAATTCAAAATCGTTATCTGAGAGCTTTATATAAAAAATTTTTTTTCAATATGAACAATTTATCTACTACTACTCTTTCTCTTCTCCTAGAACTCTACATTAACTCATAGAGTATTAATAATGTCAAAATAAGTAGAGAATAATTCTATAACAAAAAAAAATAAAAGTAAGAAAGGAATTATAAATGATAAATAATAATGAAATACCAAAATATAAGAAACCAACAAAAAGCAACATCTCAAAGAGTAATCGCAAAGCAAAACATAAACATCATTATGAAGAATGTCTGATTCAATACAATATGAAAATAGGATTAATAAATAAACCAAGTATATTAATAACTTCATTAGGCAGTTATTGTACTATCTGTGGCAAAATTGGAGGTAGATTTAAAAAAGATAAAACTATTGTAAAGGATTACGAACATACAGATGATACTCCTGTTGGAAAATGCTATCAGATAATGACAAGTGAAGAATTATATGAAAGGTATCATAATAAGCTGCCAGTATTCTTTGTAGAGAATTATTTGAAAGATGGATATGTGAATTTGGAACAGAATTATAATCCAGATGGAGAATGAAACTATAGGTATATCTTACATATACCCAAATGAAAGTATCAATTCAAAAAACCATATTCCTAAATCAACCAATAACAATCAATTAAAAGAAAGAAGGAATTATTATAATCGGAGTATATTCTATAACAAATTTGAAAACTAACAAATTATATATTGGGGAAAGCCTTGATATTGATAAAAGATGGATTAACCATAAAAATGATCTTTTAAATAATCAACACGCTAATTATTATCTTCAACAAGATTTCAATAAGTTTGGTAAGTCATTTTTTAAATTTGAAGTTTTGCAAGAAGTTGAAAGAGATAGTATCACTATTACTCAATCAAAATTATTGATGTTGGAAAATGCTTATATAGAAAAATATAAAAAAGAAAATTATGAATTGTATAACGTAGAAAATACGTTAGAAGATGTTTTATTAAATAAAAGAAATTTATTGGTCTGCGAAGAAATTACAAATTATGTTGTAGTGTCTCAATTTTTAAAAAATAAATATGTATATGATCATACAAATAAAAGATTTAACTATTGTCAAAGAGATACAATTGAAAATTTAATATTATCTAATTCTTCAATCAAAGGGAAAGAAAAAGCAAAGCAAGTTGCAAGTATCATATTAAAAGAGTTAATTGATCAGAATCTGTATGAAAACTTTATAGTTGAAAACACTTACTCTATTTATCTATATCATAAAATTCAAGAACGCAAAATCATAGAAATTAATTCTAAAGGTCGAGAATATATATTAAGTCATTATGACTTTAATTCATTTTTATTAAGAAGAAGAACTTCTGAATCTAAAATTCATATACAACAATATCCATCTGAAAATAAAATTAAACCAGAAGATCAAAATAAAATACAGGATGTTTGGCATGGACTTAAAGAGAAACATATTCTGCCACTAGAAAATAAATATAATGATTTTCGAGATATACTTATAAAATTAAATTTAATCATCATTGATAATAATAAGAGAACAAGAGCGACTGAATTTGCAATGAAAAATAAATATTTTCTAGTTGTTAAGTATAATAAAGCTAAAGACATTTATCAGTATGTTATATCTCAAGATGGTCTAAAATACATTTCAGCTAATATACAATAAACGTTTTTAATTTACAGAGTAATTTGTGAAACAAATTGCGCTGTAAATAGTCTGTCTTGTTTAATATGTTGTTTATCTTAGTTCAGTTCAGTTCATGTGACAAAATGCACATGAAAATTTTCAAAATTTAAAAATTCATGTGCAAAAATGCACCTCTACTGAACGCTCGTTAAACATAACTATAAAAAATACTGCAAAGAGAATAATAAAATATCATAACACAAGGAGGAATTTATATTGCAACAAAAAACTGAATATTTTACACGCTTCCCTAATGATTATATCCAAGGAAATATCAAAACAAAATTTGGTATAAGCAGGAAATTTTATATTACTTATATTTTAATAGATAAATATAGGTCATATGAAAACTACAGTTGGATCACTATTCGTAAAGTTTTAGACTTTTATGGATATAAAACTCATCGCAATAAACCAAAGGCATTCAAAGAAATTTTAGATGTATTGGAATATATGATTAATAATAAAATGATTGAAGTCAAACAAGATCTCGATTCTATTGGATATGATACTGGTATTGAAATTAAAATAATTCCTGATAATTTTGATTTTGGTAAGGATTTTTCAAAACTCACTTCGTCACAATTTGATTTTATTATGATGAAAGAATCATCAATTAATAGAGAGAATATATTAGTAGCTTTCCTATACATTAATTCTTATATATTCATCAGACAAAAAGACAAGAATGGAAATGAATTATTATCAGAACCACAAAAAAAACCTGAAGCATTCTTCAGAAGTATAGATACTATGTCAAAGGATTTATCTATGTCTAAGGATACTATCAATCAATGTATTTACTATCTCACTTCTTCTATTGGAGACAAAGAACCTCTTTTAATCAAAAAAGAAGTTGGTAGCGTCCAACCAGATCCTAAGAAACCACCTAAAAATGTTCCAAATATATATGTGTTAAATAAGCAAGGATATGAACAAGAAATTGAATGGGCTATTGGCAAGATGTTGGAAATCTATAATGTAGACTCATTTGGAGAAATTAAAAACGGCAATAAGTCGTAATTGAAACAGAGAATAAACATATGTCACTATTAACGCAGCACTCAAAGGAGCAATGCAATGAAAAATAAAATAATAATTAAAGGAGATACAAATAAGAAATATGAAAGACACAACAATTACAAGGACAAAACATAACAGATTCGCAGGTGAAATTGACATTAATGATTTTTCAACTTTTTCACCAAATAAAAAGAGAATAAATACATATGTCGAAGCAGATAACTTCGAAAATATAATTATTAAAAAGGAGCAACAGAAAAACGAAATGAAAAAATATCAAAGATATACTCTTGAAGAATTAAGAGAAATGAAATTAGTAAGCAATACAAACGGTAGACCTTCTTCTACTCTCACGAATGAAAAATGGCAGAAAGAATTTAATGTCAGAAAATTATTTATAAAACCAGTTGATAAGAGTATAAAGAGATTTGGACAGAAGAATTCTTTCTCAGAAGAAACTGGTTATTGGAATGAAGAAACAATGGGTACATATCATGGTGCTACTAATTGGCAGGATTATTGTTATTTTATCAACGATGTTCTATCCAATATCAGAGCTGGACAAGTTGATTACATATATTTCATTTATCAGATTATGGATTTACTTAAATTTCATTATGATGATTTAAGAACAAAATATTGTGATGGCTATTGGGAAGTATGGTTGGAGAGATAAATTATTATGATTTGTAAATATTGTTTTGCTATTGATGGACATCATGACAATAGGTGTCCAAACTATATTGCACCAAAATCAAATTATTATTGCTCTGTTTGCAATGAAGGAATATATGGTGGAGAAAGATATATAGAAAATTCTCAAGGTGATTTTGCACATTGGGATTGTATATGTGGAATGTATGATTTAGCAGATTTTTTAGAAATTGAAATAAAAGAGATGAATGAGGATAAAGAAATATAAGAGGTGATGTTATAATAGATGAATGAATTTGGAATTAAAATAAAGAATATTGAGGCTGCCACACTTTATGAATATAATAAGGGGTTGCGAGATCATTATGAATACAAAAATGCACTATTTGTAAATAGTCTTTTTAAAGATTTTATGTGCGAAAATAAATTAAAAATATGGAATAATGAATCTACAAGAGATATAATTTGTATTGAATTTAATTTTGGTACTAGATCATATGAAGATGAAATAAAACATATTCGCAAAATAGCTAAAAATGCACGTATTGAATATAAAAAGGCAGTAAGTTCTGGTAGTAAAAAACTTATAGAAATTCAAACCAATAAAAAGAAAAAAATTATGAGCTTATATAATTTTGCTATTGAACATAAAATAGAGTATTTTTCGTTATCAGCAGATGAAATTAGAAAAGATTTTTATAAAAATGGTGTAAATGTAGAATATATAACCAGAAAAAAAAATGGTGAAATTATAAAAACTGAAATTATTCATTATAAGATGTTATATAGAAGTCCTGGTAAAGCAAAAAAAGGGACATGTATGTTTATTAAAGATAGACTATACAATAAAGCAATTAATTTTTTAAGAATGAACATTAAATTACCAAAACATAATGCAGATATTGTTGGAATAAGTGCTTATTCTTCTCTTGTTTGTAGTGGTATTGTGGGTAAGATTAAAATCAACCCAAAAAATATCTTAATATTAAAAGATGTTGATAGATATTTTGATACCAATGTTATATCAATTGAAACAGATAACAATAAGCATTGTATAGCAAAACTTCTTAATAATTATAAGTTAAAAAATACAATGTTTGATGGACAAGCACTAATTGACTCTTCTATTTTCCCGTCTTGGGGGCATGGCTACATACTTCTTAGACATCATTTCTGCAAAATGGCTGCATTTTGTAGTAATATTCAATTATTTTTCCGTGATTATTTTGGAGATAACTATTATTCTGCCACTGTTAAAGATATGTGGGGTAATGAACATTTTGTTAAAGATATAGAACTAATAACAACAGATAATGCAATGAAATGGATCAAATACGATATATCATATGAATATTGGTGTAATAAAGTATATGAAAATGATTGTATGTTTGGAATCGTAAAAACTGCACATCCAAGTAAACTTGGAAATGTTCAACGTATGAGTTATCAAATGGTAAATTCTTTAGACATAAATATTATGGAAAAAGTTTGTGAAGAAAGTATTAAATATATTAATAAACTCAAAACCGATGATGATTTCTTTTTAGAATATTTAAAAAAGAATATTAATTTTTCAAATGATTATGAAGTGTTGATTGCATTATGTAAACAAAATCGTGATTTTGTTAGAAGTTCATATTTTAGAGAACGCAAGAAATCTATTATTATGAATTATGTTCTCAATTTTAAAAATGGCAAGATTATTCAAAATGCAGATAATCTCGTTATTGTCGGTTCTCCATATGCAATGTTATTATATGGAGCAACTGGTAATCCTGACATTGTTGATTTAGATGATACTTTTTCAGTCGAGAATATAGCAACACAATGCTACACTACAAGATTTAATAATGGAGAATATCTTGCAGAGTTCAGGAGTCCTTTTAATGGTAAATATAATCTTGGGTATTTACATAACATTTATGATGAAAGATTTGAAAAATATTTCAAATTTTGTGACCAAATTATTGCAGTTAACATGAATGGTACTGATTTTCAAGATAAAAACAATGGATCGGATATGGATTCCGATAGTATATATACTACAAATCAACCAGATATTGTTGAACATGCAAGAAAATGTCAAACAGAATATCCTACTATTGTTAATAATATTCCCAAGGATTCTAATGTATATAATAATACTATGGAAGACTTTGCTATATTAGACAATAAACTTGCTGCTTCTCAATTGGATATTGGGGAATCAAGCAATTTAGCACAGCTTGCACAAACATATGATTGCACTTTTGGAGAACAAAAATATAAAGATTATATTTGCATATTAAGCGTATTAGCTCAAATTGCTATAGATAGTGCAAAACGCTTATTCGATGTTGATGTAGGTACGGAAATAAAACGCATTAAAAAAGATATGAACATAAAAGAAAATAAATACCCTGTCTTTTGGAAAATAATTCATAGGGACTTTAAAGAAAGAAACATTAATTATGAATTATCTTGCCCAATGAATTATTTATATAATCTTAAACTTGATCAATTCAGGTCAAATCAATCCACAATTCCAATCCAGTATTTTTTTAATAAATATGAGTTAGAGAAAAACCGAAAAACTTGTAAAAGAGTAGAAAGTATTATAGAAACATATATTAATAAATCAAATGCTTTTTATAATTCTGATAATGACGATCAGTATTTTTTATTAAAAATGGATTTTGATAATATGATACAAGATATAACTAAAATTTATTTATCAAAAAATTATCTTGGTTTATTTAGTTGGTTACTTGACAGAGCATTTTGTATTTCTATTGCACAAAAGAAAAATCAATATCAGTTAAAATCAAAAGTAAAAAAAAGGAGATCTATTTTAATAAAAGCATTATATGATATAAATAGTGCAAATTTACTAAAATGTTTCTCTAATAATTGTTGATTTTTACTCAAAAAATGGCGTTTTTAGGGACACTTGCATAATTTTTAGTGCTAAAAAGCCTTGATTTTAGTGCATTTTTCACAATTTTGTTAAGTTGTATAATGAGGAGAACGGGTTTTACTATCTTAGTACCTCTCCGCTTCTATGCAAATGCGGAATAAAAATATGCAACGTGCGTTTTATAAAGCCCTCATATGAGGGCTAAATATAAAAAATAATAAAATCAGCTTTTTTTGTAAAACAAAACAGAGAATAATCAATTGTAATAAAAATATAAAATACAAAAATAGATTAAAAGGAGAATTTTATTATGATGAATTTAAAGGAAGCATTTCGTTATCAGAATTTTTTAGATGAATTATTAGGAACAGCTTATAGTTATTTAAATAATAAGAATTTCGTAGTTTCAACAGTCGAAACTCATTTGAAATCTCAGGTTAACCCTGATGCAAAAGATGAAGTAATTGAAGTTCAGAAACCATATGATGTTGAGTTTACACCAAATGAGCTGATTGATTTTGTTGTTAAAGTTGTTAATGAAAAAGAAAAAATATCAAATATTATATCAGATGCAAAAATGAGAACTGAAATTGATATTGACGTTGCTATTGCTCTTAATAAAAAAAAACAAGGGTTTGCAAGAGTCTTACAGTCATTATCAAATATAAAATCTGGCGAAAAGGTTAAAAATGCTTCTGACTATAAATTTAATACTGATGGAAATCAGGTGAGTTATTACTATAAAATTAATGAAGTAACTAAGATTGACTTTAATAGGAATGATGTTCGAGGACTTTATAAAAAGTTATTGAAGGAAACTGATGAAGTTTCTACAAAGTTAGATTCAATTTTAATTAATACCGAATTAGATTTTAATCCAAGTTGGGATATAAATGATAGTTTTGAGGAGTGTGTAGTGGCTTAGCCCACTTCACTACTTCTACTTCTTCTATATATTTGGTATTTGTAAAAGAGCTGAATTGATTATAATTGTTAATCGGTTCAGTTGCAGATGAACTATAATGCTGCGAAGCTGATATTGGCTATATAATATCAAATTATTAATTATTGATAAGTAAATAAATATAATGATGAATTAAATAGATACTTAATAAATTTGTTATTACATACATAATAGGTTATTGCTAAATATTATTCGTATTCAGATTTGATATTCATTAATTTGTTAATATGATATATTGAAAATTTGTAAAAATTAACAATTTGTGACACGCTTTGTAAAATTGATTTAGTAAAGATAATTCTTTTCAAAAATTGGTTTAATAGGAATAAATGAAATTATAAAATTTTAGATGATAATGAATGATAGATAAATATAATATTATTGCATTAAAGTATAAGAATATTATATTTTATCTAAATTCTACAAATTGGTTAAAATTATAAATTATTTCAGCTTTTTTGCAAGTATCAAAAAGATACATCTTAACTCTTTTCTTATATCGGTAGCTGTACTGCTGTTCTTGTAGTACGGTTGCCGATTATTCTAAAGCTGGCGGCAGGCTGGAGGTCTGGGGGTGGCTCATAACCACTCAAAGCGATGTTCGATTCATCGACGTAGCGACTCTACTAATGAAGAAATTAGTTAATTATAGACGGAAATACTTTCTTTTGGGAATTAGTTCAGCTTGGTTAGAACGCCTGATTTGGGTTCAGGAGGTCGTGGGTTCGAGTCCTACATTTCCAACTACTATCCTACTCTATCGTAGGAAATAAATAAAAGGATGTGAAAATTATTAAGTACATTTCAAAAAATGAAATTGAAAAATTGTTATCTAAAGGCGTAATTAGAAACACAAAGTATGGATATGTTAATCGAAAAGGGAATCCAGTTGGTTATTACAAGACATGCGGTGGAAAACGTTACATCGAAGATAACTTCGTCAAGTAGGTTCTGCCTATGACCGAAAAAGATTTTAAAATTGAAAGAATTCAAGACGGAACTTTTCGAGTAACACGTACTGATATTGATGGAGATTATCACACGCATATGAAAAGCAAACAGTTAGCAAAGACTGTTATTCATAATGTTTGTTATAATAAGATTCCATTAAATTCACGAGATTATACTTTAGTTAGTATGTATAGATTGAGTGATAATGAGAACTATCGTAGCAAAATTCAGGAAATATTAAATACTCGAAAACAAAAAGGTAAGAAAAATAATTATTACAATCCTAGCAGATGTAAGTCTGGTGGGAATTTTTAATTTTATGGAGGAAAAGGAAAATGGCAGCTAGTAAATTAAAGTTCACAAGAACAACTACAGATAAGTTAACAGTAAGGGCAGGTACACTTTCAGAGGATTGTACTACTATTACATATACAGATGAGAATGATATGGAGCAGGAAGTAAAAGTAGCCGATCTACTTACTTCATTTAAGAATCAGGTAATTGATTTTACCGTTGCATTAAAGACAGACGAGGAGCTGGATGTTCCGTCTGATGAAGAGTAAGAAGGGATGTGATTACCATAACTTCTTATAAAAGATTCGAGGACGAAACAGATGAGGAACTTATATACAGGATTTGTAAAGACAAAGATAAAATTGGTTCTTGGCAAAATGTAGCAGATGTAATTAATGAACTTACTGGTAATGATTATGGCGAAAGCACCTATCGTAAAAAATATCAAGCGTTTAAGAAAATGTTGGATGCTAATCAATCAAAGTTTGTTGATTCTGACGCACAACTAAAAGAGATTGAAGTTCAGAAACGTGAATTAGAAAAAGAACGTAAGAAACTTCAAAGTGAAAAAATTGAATATAATAGATGGTTACGTGAAGACGCAAGAGACGAAATGATTGTAGAGAAAATTGAAAATGCTATATCTACTCTACCTCAGTTATCTACACCTATTCGTATTCCGTCAATGCCTGTATTCAATAAAAAATCTTGGATTCTTGCCATCAGCGATTGTCATTATGGATGTGAATTTGAGATAAAAGATTTTTATGGGAATATCATAAATGAATATTCACCTGAAATCTTTGAAGAAAGAATGACTTGTCTGTTTAATCAAGTTGTTGATAAAATAGATGAACTTGGAATTGATGAATTATCAATTGTAGAACTTGGTGACGGTATAGATGGACTTCTCAGAATGTCACAACTTATGAGATTGAGATATGGTGTGATCGAGTCAAGTATTCGTTATGCTGATTACCTAGCTAATTGGTTGAATAAATTAAGTAATTATGTACGCATAAAATTTCAGATGGTATATGACTCCAATCATAATCAGTTAAGATTATTAGATGGAAAGAAAAATACATTCCCAGATGAGAACGTTAGTAAAATTATGATGGCTCTTATAAAAGAGAGATTAAGTGGTAATGAAAATATTATTATTCTTGAAAATCCTACTGGTATGACTTATTCTATGATGTCAACATATTGTGTTGTAGGTTTTCACGGAGAGAAAAAGAATCTGAAAAATAACCTATTAGAGATGTCTCGTACTTATGGAGTCCACATTGATTATACTATTTCTGGACATATTCACCATGACAACCTTAAAGAGATTGGAATGGATTCCGCTACTCTTTCAGTAGGTTCTGTAATTGGCATAGATCCATATGCTATGAGATTAAATGCAGCTTCAAATGCTTCATGCTCTATGTTTGAGTTTAAAGAAGGTATGGGAAGAACTGCGGAATATGTTTTTAAATTGAATTAAATAATAATTGTAGTCCACTGTTCGGCTCAGTTTGGAGTAATTGTGGAAGCAGATATTCACAGCTACAATTAATATATTATTTTTGGCTGATGAAGTCACTTTGAGGGAGTGTACCTTATATGGACACTACCCTCTTTTATATAAAATAGTTGAAATAAAAGGAGAAAATAAAAATGGTAAAAAATGACGTATTAAGAAATGTAGCAGGTAAGTTAGAAGGATGTTCTCAGAAAGATGTAGAAGCTGTTCTCTCAGCTTATGCAGAGGTTGTAATTGAGACTCTTACAAATGATAAAACAGAGAAAGTTCCTTTGATTGGAATTGGAAACTTTACTGCAAAGCATGTAGATGAAAAATCTGGTATTGTTCAGCTTGGTGAGAACAAAGGTTCTACATGGCATAAAGAAGCTGAAGATCAGTTAGCATTTAAGATTTCTAAGTCGGTAAAGACACTCGCTTAATCTGAAGGGATGTGATTATTATAAAAACATTACATTTTGAAGATTATGAAGATTTTGCTTGTGCTGTTTCAGACGTATATGACAGAGTAAAATCTGATGATGAATATAATTCAGTAGATGTTGTTGCTAAATATGAAGATGCAAAAGAAATTATTCGTGAACTTATTGGAATTGGATATGGTATTGCATTTATTGATGGTTTTGGCAATCCTGAATGGGATGATTATGATGACGCTTTCGTTATCAGCTTATTAGATGACGAAATTTGGTGTGAACCAGTTAAGAGAAAAGATGGTTATATCTTTGTTGACGCTGATGTTGTATATATCTTTGATAATTGTAATTCTAAGATTATTCCAAAGATTGAAGCTGATGAAGTATATGAAGTAGAAATTGGCGATTTTGATTACGATTGCGAAAATTGTGATTATCATGATATGACTACTACTTCTTCTGCTACTTATGCAGTAAATGGGAAATCCGTAGATAAGGAAACTTATGAGAAAGCTATTGAAGATATTCAGGAAAAGTATTTAGATGGTATTCGAGATATGCTTTTGAGATATTGTGAGATTCAGGATGAAATGAATAAGTGACATAAAATGCTTAGATGGTAACATGAATAAAAAACAAGAATTAAATCAAAGATTATTATTTTTCAATCCCGAAATTATTATTGATGGTACAATTGGTGGAATTAAATTTGTGATGATTGTTGAAGCATCTAGTAATCAAATTAATTGGGTTGTGTATGAAGGCGATCATAGAAAAGAATTTCAAAATTTTGATGAAGCATGTGATTATTATATTGAGATGATTAATAAAAAGTAAATAGTTAGAGAGTGTGTGGTGTATACTGCACACTCTTTTTTGTATCCTCTCATAGACCACTAAAGATGTGGGGCAGACTGTAAATCTGTCATCTTCGGATCGGCTTGGAGCGTTACCAAGTGGGAGGACTTTGATGTTTTCTATAAATGGAAACGGAGAATAAATATATGTGCTCATGATTGGTGTCATAGCTGATTGTGGGATTTATGATGAATATATAAAAATGCGACAAGAAGCGATTAGTTAATAATACTACTGCTTCTTTTTTTTGTTGTTTGAAAGGAAGTGAGATTTAATGGGTAGAAAAATACAACACAATAATATTGTTACTGATGAGTTATTGGCTCAGTGTAATAAAGAAAATATAGAATTAGGGAATGATTTTTTGGATTATCTTCGTTCAGTGGATAGATCTCCGAATACAATTAATGCGTACAGGCGTGACCTTTTTATTTTTTGGGTTTATCTACTTCAGCATTGCGACAACAAATTCTTTATTGATTTATCTAAGAGGGATATTGCTCGTTATCAGAGTTTTTGTCTCACTGAATATAAGTGGTCACCAGCCAGAATGCGTAGGGTAAAATCTACTCTTTCTTCTCTTTCAAATTATGTCGAAGCTATATTAGATGATGAGTATGAGAACTTTAAACCGATTATACGAAAAATTGAAAACCCTTCAAATGAGAAAGTATTTACTAAAACTGTACTATCCGATGAACAAGTACAGGGTATGCTTGATTATTGGGTTGAAAAAGGTAAGTATGACAAGGCTTGTATTTTAGCATTAGCTGCATTTAGTGGCAGACGTAAGAGTGAATTACCACGCTTCAAAGTATCTTATTTCGATGACGAAAATATCATATACGGTTCTTTATATAAGACACCTGAAAAGATCCAAACAAAGGGAAGAGGCTCTAGGGGCAAAATGTTGACGGTATATACACTTGCAAAACCATTTAAGCCATATTTTGATTTGTGGATGAATTATAGAAAAGAACATGGAATTGAATCGGAATGGTTATTTCCAAAGAAAGTAAATGGAGAATATATAGATGAACCTATGGATTCAGGGACACTTGATAGTTGGGCTGATACATTCAGTAAACATTTAGGAGAAGACTTCTATTTTCACAGTCTTCGTCATTTCTTTACAACTTCTTGTTCTCGAAGTGGTCTTCCTGATGATGTAATTCAAATGCTAGTTGGTTGGAATTCGCTCGATATGGTTGCGGTGTATAAGGATATTGATGCAGATGAGCAATTTGCAAAATATTTTGCAGACGGCGAAATTAAAAAAGTAGAACAAAAATCACTTTCGGATTTATAGGAGCAATCCCGATGAAGCTTTTGTCTAACACTTCGTCTAATTCTCTCTTGCACCACATCTAAATATGTGTTACAATACAAGGGAATTAAAGATAATTCAAAAAAAAGATGCCACCGTAAAGCAAGACGGTTGCTCTGAAATTAATAAATTATTTTGACTAAGCAAAAGTAATCGTTATTCCATTGGCAGTGGACGATTACTTTTTTGCTTTCTGTATATCTCTACCGAGCATATATCCTGCACCACCGCATAATGCGACAAGTGCAATCAATGCTTCATATGACAAAGTTATCATTGGCAAAATCCCCTTTCTGAACTACGGCACAATTACCATCTATATAGACTGGGCTTGTACTCCCAGATTGGAAAGAACCGTCCTACCGTTTTTAGTAGCACCTTATAAAGTATTATATCATATCACGACATTTTCTGTCAAAAATACTCTCAAAATAAGAGAATAATATATTAAATCGAAATCACACAAAAAAGGCGATTGGTGAGGTCGCCTTTTGCCGAATTTATTTTCCAATCTCCGTTGTGGCATTGTTACTACACCTACTATGTAACAAAGCAAGTTACCAACTTGATCTTTCTTAACACGGATAAGCACTTTGAGCGGTTTCGATTCCGCTTGTTTCATGTCCTTAGCTGCTCTGATTATATTGGACTGGACGAATTCAAAACTGCTTTCATTGGCAATTCCTCCTTAGTCCATATAGGGACAAAATCATTGTAACACTTTGAATGGCATGAAACAAGAGAATAATAAATTATAAAGATTAGGTTGCGTCTTTACAGATACGTTGGATGGTGGCATTCGATAGCGTAAAACCTATGTCAACGTAAATGACATTAATTACCTAGTCATCTTTTTAAGTTTCGATTTAATAAGTCTATAAAACTCTTTAATTTTAATTCCTATAATGTACAATAAATACATCAATGAATCAATTAGAACAATTATCATACTAATTGCTGCAATATAAAATGACACATTTTTTATTGTATCTTTAGTACATGCATATATAATCGTAAAACAATATAAAATGATTAGTTCTAATAATAATCTGATAACAAATTTTTCATTTTTATTTGAATATGTATAAATCTGAAAAATATTTGGTTCTAAATATCCAAGTCTTCTACGAAGGTATGTATTTCTATTGTATATATTGTTTGTAAAATTATTATATGAATACTTGTCTTTGTTTTCACATAATGAATTAAAAGCTTTCAGCGTAGAAATATCTGCATATTTATTGTACTTATCCAAATAAGGTTTGATCTGTTCAATAGTTATATCCAAGTTTTTCATAATATCTTTTTTATGTATAATTTTATAAATTGGATAATAGATTCTATTATATGATATTTCCATTTTATCCAAAGGAACATTCTTGTTATAATTATATTTGGTGACTATAAAAGTAAATATACCTGTAATCAAAGTTGGAAGGATTGTATTTATTATTTCCATAAACTTTTCCATAAATTCACCTCTTATTTTTACTTGCAGCATTTATTTTTATGTGTTACAATATAGTTAAAGAAATAAGCAATTATCCGTTAGACGGTTTAGAGCCTATATGTGGTGTGTAGGCTAATAAATTTTATATCTATTAACACAAACTTAACCGCTATTTAAACTCATGGCGGTTATTTTTGTGCATCTTTTTATCTATAAATCGTACTATGTATGTAGCAACAACACTACCTACTATTCCGATTATAAGTGCTTCAATAATATTAATAGTATCGCTCTCCTTTCATGTTTATTTCCTTCTGAAAGGATTCTATTCGAACAAAGTATCACTACTTTGGAACGACTCTAAACCGCCTTTTACCATCCCATCTAGCCTTAAATGAAATGTTGAATAACTGCTTGTCCTTTCTATTATATATTATATGACATTTTCTGTCAAAATATTCCAATAAACAGAGAAAAATACATATCAAATTATTTTCATTCAGGATATTAGTGAGAGCTAATGCTAATAGAGAATAATATCATACAAGCTGCTTACACTTTCACGAGAGTAAGGGCGGTCTATCAATTTGTTGATAGATTTTTACTCAAGCATGAATAGGTTATCGACAGATGACTATATTCTAAATAACTGGATGTGTACAGTCCAATATCAGCTAGTTAGTGCTTTACGCTGATGTCATATTGGGCTATCGCCAAGCGGTAAGGCACAGGACTTTGACTCCTGCATTACGTTGGTTCGAATCCAACTAGCCTAGTTATGATTTCGTGGTCAAGTGGTTAAGACGTTGGGCTGCAAACCCAAAGACGTGAGTTCAACTCTCACCGAGATCTTCATGTATGGTAAAACTTAATTGATAAATATTAAAACTATGTAACCGACTTTCTATAGTCGGTTTTGTTATATAAAAAATCGACTAAATAAAAAGAAAGTGAGGAATAAAAAATGATTTTATGTTCAGAATATGGCGGTCAGCCAAACACAATTATTTGTGGTTTCGTGTGTGATACTGTCGATGAAGTTAAAGACCTTCCTACAACCACTAAAAAAGGTTCTGGTAATTTTGCAAGTTTTGACCACTATGCAAATATCGGTTCAACAGTAACTATTGGCAATAATGGTTCAACGAAGATAATGATGTTGTTCAGCTCTGGCTGGCAGGATCTATAAGAAAGGAGTGGCTATATAAATGGATGGAGTTACAACTTATGCTTTATGCAAGAAAGTAGCTGCTTCTGCTGTAAGTGGCGTTAAAAGTATGTCTGTTGATGGACAGACGTTAAAAATCAATACAAATAATGGTGAAATTCTTACTATAAATTTTCCTACTCCATCAGGTAAAGATGGAGTTTCTGTTACAGATATCAGTGTAAATGCTAAAAATCAGATTGTATTTACTATGTCTGATGATACTACTTTTACTTCTGGTATTGTTCCTACTGTCAAAGGAGATAAGGGTGATAAAGGGTCAGAAGGAAAATCTGCTTATGATGTTTGGATTTCTAATGGAAATACAGGTACTGAAGAAGATTTTCTTAATTCTCTAAAACCTAACGATAATGTTGAACTTGGAACATTTGTTGAAAATGAATATATAGATTATAAAGGAGCTTTTAAAACTTATAAAGGTTGGCATAGAACAGACTATGTTGAATTACCTATAGATGCTACTAAACTTATAGTAAATTGTAATGACCAAACTGAAGCTAATTCAAGATATAATGCGTTTTATGATGTTAATAAAACATTCATCGCTAGGGCGTATTATGGTATCAATACTATACCTTGTAATGCAAAATATATAGCATTAAGTTGCAAATCTTCTGCTTCTATTTCTATAAAGAAAGTTACAAATGATATTGAAATTACAAAATTAAATAAGGATATAGAAAATGCATTAGTTCAATCCTCTTCAAAAAAAAGAACAGATACAAATGAAGTTTTTACTATTGCTCATATAAGTGATATTCATGGGTCTCAAGACTTATTTAATCGAGTGGTTGAATTTACTAATTATTATATCTCGAATTTAAAACTAATTATAAATACTGGAGATTATGTAAATAAAGGACAAGAAGATTTTATAGATTTAATGGGTAATGCAGAAATTAATAATGTTCCTTTTTACAATGTAATTGGAAATCACGACCAATATGTATCTGACTCCGATAGAAGCCAGGCTCCTAAAGCTTCAACATATACAAATGTTATTACAAAAACTCAGAGAGATTGGCAAAGTATTGGTGTAACATATATGTCGGGAGATAATTCAATGACATATTATAAAGATTTTGCAAACTCAAAAATACGCTTAATAGTTTTAGATGACTATTATGACATAGATACACAAGCTACTTGGTTAGCTTCAAGACTTGAAGAGGCAAAAACAAAAGGCTATGCTGTAATAACTGCAAAGCACGAAAAAACAGATAATATCACTACTTCTATCGGATGTTTTAATTCAAAAGATGTTTATACTGGAAAATATAACACCACTTTTGAGACTGCGATTAAAGCTTTTATAGATGCTGGTGGGATATATATCTGCAACTTATGTGGTCACGAACATATAGATGAAATGGGTTATACAAGCAATGGTATATTAAATGTGGTTGCCGAATGTGTTACTGATGATATATATTGGCAAAATTGTAAACGTGACAAAGGTACAAAAACATATGATTGCTTTAATATTATATCCGTTGATACGAACCAAGGACTTCTTAAAATAGTTCGTGTTGGTGATAATACTGATATTTATATGCATGATAAAAAATATTTGTGCTATGATTATATTAATAAGAAAATAATATAAAAATTAAGAAAGAGTTGTTTCATATGAGACAGCTCTTTTTATTATGTGGTATTGACAGAGTTGGTAATGTACCTGACTGCTAATCAGAGGTCATCGTTTATTCGGTGCATAGGTTCAAGTCCTATATACTACGTTCATGCCGTGTGTCCGATTGGTCGAGGGTGCTGTCTTGAAAACAGTCTAGATGTAAAAGTCTTTGGGGTTCGAATCCCTAACACGGCGTATGCACCTATCTTTTGGCAAGAATGAAGTCTCCAAAACTTCTAACCTGTGTTCGATGCACAGTGGGTGTGCTAAGTGAAGTGAATTGCACTTTCATAGTGTTTTATAAGTTGAATTTTTATGAGAAGTGGTATTGCTACTGCTTCTCTTTTTATATTGAAACAAAAGGAAAGAAGGTGACACAATGGCTAATTTAAGACAAGCCAAAACTGATGATGAGGTCAAAAAGCTAACAGTAAATAATGTGAAAGGTGCGTATCATGATTTAGCCATTGACTATAACCATTTACTAGATTTGGATTATATCTATTGTCCGCATTGTGGAAAATGGAAATCAACTAAAGGTAATGGAAACTTTTATAAATCTAAGAAAAGTAAAAGTGGTTTTGAACACTTCGCATGTAAGTCATGTTTGTTAGATTTGTGTACTGATGTAGATCCTAAAACTGGCATTAGAACAGACAATAGAGAAAAAACAATTAACACTTTTAGACAGCTTGATTGGAAATTTAGCGAAAGTGATTATAATGCACAGTTACAAACTATTAATGAAGGTGTTGGTGAAAAAGTTCGTGGAACGGCTGTTCAAAATCTTATTGTAATGGTAGCTTCTCTTCCACAGTACAATAACACTTCTTATAAAGACTCTGAATTTTCTATTGATGATATAGATAATAATCCAGAAACAAATACGAAAATTGTTCAAAAAACTCTCAAGTCTGCTAAGAAACGTTTTGGAAATAACTATAATAATGAAGAACTTATGTATCTTGAGACGGAATACCAAGACTGGACGACACGATATCCCTGTGAAAATAAATCTCAGGAACTTTTATTTAAACGAGTGTGTTGTAAGGAGCTTGAGATAGATAATGCTCAGAAAAGTGGAAAAGATACAAAAGATTTAGATGCTACTTTACAGAATTTATTAGGAAGTTTGAATATTAAACCTAATCAGAAAACAGCTTCTGAATTAACTGATAATCTTACATTCGGACAGCTTATTGATAAATGGGAACAGGAAAAGCCAATCCCAGAACCAGAAGGTGAATTTAAAGATCCAGACAAAATTGGTCTTTTAATAGATGTGTTCTTTAAAGGACATCTCTCTAAAATGATGGGTTTGAAAAATGCCTTTTCTTCTACATATGAGAAGTTTATTTCAAAATATACAGTCAAGAAACCTGAGTACGATGAGGATACTGATTCAGAGGCATTATTTGATAAAATCTTTGGTCAAAAAGCTGAAGAGGAGGTATAGCTTATGCCTCAATTAAAAACTCAGACCGAGATAGAAAAAGATAAACAACAAAAGATAATGGAAACTGTTGCTTGGCGAGCTGGATATTATCGTAACAATCCCCATAGGTATGTCATTGATGTGTTGGGATTATCTCTTAAGTGGTTTCAACAAATTTTATTATGGTGCATGATGCATTACAATTTTGTTATGTATCTTGCAGCAAGAGGTTAATACAATAATGTGCTATTCAATATAACTTTCGACTGTATTTCGATTTGTTATTGAGAGTAGACTGTACTTCTACCCTCTTTATTTGATATAAGGAGGAATTATGAAGAAAATATTTACGGATGAACAAGAAAAATTCATGATAGAAAATTATTTAACTATGTCATATAAAGAAATTGGAAAAAAATTAGGATTTACAGAAAGACAAATTCGTGGTCGATTGAATAATATGGGTTATACTAAAGTCAGGAAAATTAACGACCATTATTTTGATGTGATAGATACACCACTAAAAGCATATTTATTAGGTTTTATATATGCAGATGGGTGGATATGTCATAATGAAAAAACTCGAAATTATGAATTTGGAATCGAATTACAAGCAAGTGATAAATATATTTTAGAGAAAATCAATACTGAATTAGGTGGATTAAATGTGATTTATGAACACAAACCGCATATAGGTTATATCAAAGGACACGAATCTCATTCAGGTTGTACAAATTATTTGAGAATTTATTCTAAAAATCTGATTTTAGGATTGGAGAATAATGGTGTATTACCAAATAAAACTAAGAAAGATATTTATCCTATTGTTCCTAATGATTTATTCTTTGATTATTTAAGAGGATATATTGATGGTGATGGTTGTTATTACAAATATAAAAATAACATATACATGCATATAACATGTGCTTCTTTGTCGCCACTTAAATATATACAATCGAAATTAAAAGAATATGATATAGAAACTCACATTTATAGTGAGAATGAAAGAAAACACAGATTAATGTGTACAAACATAACTGAAATGAATAAATTATTAAACCATCTTTATTATGAAAATGGTTTATTTTGTTTGCAAAGAAAATATGAAAAAATAGCACATTTATTAGGCTTCGCTGCATAGAAATATGCAGGCAATAAGAGGGGAAAATCGGTAAACGCTAAGTTGAATAATATGCCAATACCGAGGTAAAGCACAGATTGCGAAAGGCTGTGACTCACCGTAACGCATAGATAGTGAATAAATATAATCTATCCAAGAGTCCCTTCCACCTAAACGTAAAGTCGTAGGTGAAAATATATGCTAGGCTGGGTTGGAATTGACCAACCGATGAAAATGAGGGAAACCTCCAGAGCTACGGATAAAAAGCCGTAGGTCAATAACATCCGCAAGGAAAAACATATCTTACTGCTCTCTTCTGCTGTGTAAGATGTATTTTATTTCCTGGTACAAAAATAGTTGTTAGTTCTAGAACTCTAAAACAGGCTAACGAAGTCTTGCTTAAAATACAAGATGATTTCATGAAACAATCTTCCATATTACGTTCGGAAATAGAGAAATGTAATATAGGTCAAAATGACGCTTCTATTTATTTCAAAAATGGCTCATGGATAAAAACAAGGACAAGCTCGGAAAATAGCCGTTCAGCTCGTGCAAATTGCATAGTTGTGGATGAATTTCGTATGGTTGATGAAACAGTTATCAATACCGTATTGCGTAAATTCTTAACAAGTCCAAGACAGCCAAAATATTTACAAAAACCTGAATATGCTCACATGCAGGAAAGAAACAAAGAAATATATATGTCAAGTGCGTATTTTAAAAGTTCATGGGCTTATAGAAAAGCACAAAGTTACACTCTTAATTTCTTTGATGATACAAAAAAATATTTCATATGTGGATTACCTTATCAGGTGTCAGTGCGTGAAGGATTGCTCTCTCGTTCTCAGCTTGAAGATGAAATGAGTGAGGCTGATTATAATGAACTTGTTCAACAAATGGAAATGGAATGTTTGTGGTTTGGAGATACAGACGGTAGTTTATTCAAGTTTGATGAATTAACGGCTCGTAGAAGACTTCGCAAAGCATTTCCACCATTGAGTTTCTGTAATGACAAAATAACAATTCCAAAATTAACAGCTACTGGTAAAAGAATACTATCTATTGACGTTGCACTTATGCAGTCTACAAAAAAGAAAAAAAATGACGCTTCTGCTATTTTTATCAATGACTTAATTCAAGTAAATGATACTGCTTATCAATCAAATTTCGTATATGGTGAAACTTTCGAAGGTTTGAAAACAGACGAATTAGGAATGATTGTTATGAAATATTTTTATGAGTATCAATGTACAGATTTAGTTTTAGATACAAACGGAATTGGCTTGGGGGTATATGATTTTATTACCAAGGATCAAATTTGTCAAGAAAACGGCAAAAGATATCAGGCAATGACTTGCATAAATGATAAAGATATGGCTGAACGATGCAAAATTCGTGATGCTAATAAAGTTGTTTGGTCTGTAAAAGCCAATGCTAATTTTAATAATGAGATATGCGTATTACTTAGAAATGGTATACAGAATGGAAAAATTAATTTTCTTATTCCTGAACAGGATGCAGATAGTTCATTAAAAGAAACATATAAGGGATATTTCAAAATGTCTCCAACAGATCAAGCAAAATTGAAAATGTCTTATATACAAACAACGTTTGCCGTTTACGAATTGATTAAATTGGATCATGAAGTTAAAAACGGAAATATCAAGGTTAAAGAAGTTGAGGGTATGAGAAAAGATAGGTATTCTTCTATTGCCTATTCTTATTGGTGTGCTTGCCAATTGGAATTAAAATTAAAACCTAAGACACAAGATACACAATCATTAGTTTCAAAACTTCCAATCCGTCAAGGTAAGCGATTTTCAATGTTTAATTAAAGGAGGTGCATTAACGAAAAATGCCAAGAACAAAGGAAGCGGATGCTAATGCACCTGCTACTACAAATACAATTAAGAAGACGAACTCAACGTCCTCTTCTACTAAAACAACTGCGGCTCAGATGCGAAATTATTCCAAAGAAGAATACCGTAAAGAATTATTTGCTAAAGCATCACAAGCTATGCAGCTACTTAACTTACAAAAAACAGAGACACGAAGCTATACTATTTATAGTAAAGAAAATCTTCGTTCTTACATGCAGAATCCATTTTCAAATGAAAATAGACTTCGTAATTTAAGCCGATTTTTGTATAGAGTTTCACAGCCATATAGACGATTAGTAAACTATAATGCTCAATTAGTTGACCTAACAGCAATGAACGTAAGTCCCAATATTGATATTACACAAGATAATGATACTCAAACAATCTTAAAAGACTATTATGACACTTGTGTAGAAATTGATAAAATGCACTTACATTCTGAAATCTATAAAATGCTTGTAACAGCATGGATTGAAGATGCTGCTTATGGCTATATATATGAAGATGATACAGGATTCTTCATACATCTATTAGATGGTGAATATTGTAAGATATCTTCTATCAATCCTGATGGTAGTTATAACTTTGCTTTTGATTTTAGTTATTTCAAACAGAGAAAGGATTATCTTGACTATTGGGATTCTGAATTTCAGAAAAAATACAACTCTTATGAAAGTGATTCATCTCTTAAATGGCAAGAATTAGATCCTGAACGAACAATTTGTATTAAAGTTGGAAGCGATGATCCAAAGCTCTGTATTCCACCTTATATTGGTGTCTTTGAAAATCTAATTGATACTATTGATTTACAATCACTTGTTTCTGTAAAAGATGAATTATCAATCTATAAACTTCTTGTAGCTCGTCTTGAACATATGCAAGGAAGTGATAATCCAGATGACTTTGAGGTTGATATTCAGGTTGCTCTTGATTATTATGCAAAACTTGAAGCATCTCTTCCAGATTGCGTATCTTCTTGTATTTCCCCTCTTCCAATTGAACCAATTGAATTTAAAGGAACAACAACAGATGATACAGATATGATTGAAAAATCAATGAGTAATCTGTTTAAAATATCTGGTGGATCACTTGTTCTTAACGATGAAAAACAAGGAACTACAATCTATAGAGCACATATGATTGCAGACATGATGAATGCAATTAAACCTCTTCTTGGTGAAATTGAAGTATGGATAAATAGACATCTTTCTTATAACCTTTCAAATCCTGCAAAGGTAAAATATCTTGAAACTTCCCCTTGGATGAAAAATGAAAAGAAAAAAGAATTGATAGAATCAGCACAATATGGTGTGCCTGTGAAAATGGCTGTTGCTGCACTCGATGGTTTTAGCCCATTGGAAGTGCTTAGAATGCAGTTTCTTGAAAATGATGTACTTTCATTACATAATTCTTGGATACCGCTTCAAAGCAGTTATACTCAGTCTGGAAGTGCTTCTACCGAAGGTGGTGGACAAGAAAAAGATGTGACAGACCTCACAGATGAAGGAGAAAGTACAAGGGAATCGGGAAAGAATGATATGTAAGGGGTGACAGGATGAAACAGAATTTTATAAAAACAACGGATTCTGAAACTTCTAAAAAGCTATCAGCTCTTGGATTTCAGAAAGTTGATAATACAAATGGTATTTATACTTTTTTGAATACTGGCAAGATCCAGTTTTCAGATAATGATATAGATAAAAAGAAAATTCAGTATAGTAACATGCTGAGTATTTAGCCACTCTCCTATTCGAGTGGTTTTATTTATGCCTAAATTTTGAAGAAAGGAGGAAGAAATGGCTAAGAAAAATGAAAAACGCCTTTTATTTGTAGATGATTTATATGATTTTTATTTAAACAAATATAAGCGTTCAACACATTTTAGTGCTGAAAAAACAGGACATCAAATTTTTGTTCAAGTACCTGCACAATTTGAAGTTGCAGAGAATGACTATGAAGATAACTCATTACTTTTTTGTAAAGTAAAATTAATGCACTCTGGCGAGAATAGAAATCATTCTTGTGTTACTGATGAAGCTTTGACTAAGGCTTCTAAAGGATTAGCATATAAACCTATTTTGGCTAATTTTATGGAATATGTCGATGAAAAAACTGGCGAAACTTTAAAAGATTTTACATCGCATGACATGGAAATTACAGAAAGTGGTGTTAATTATATTGAAAAACAAATTGGATGTTTTACTTCTGATGAGCCTTTCTTTGAAGTTGAAGAAACAACGGGACATAATTTTTTATATGGATATTGTGCAATTCCTCGTGAATATACCGATGCAACTTCTATCATTGAGAGAAAAGGCGGCACAAAGATTAGTGTGGAATTAGCGGTAAACGAAATGTCTTTCAATGCTAAATCTAAAGTTCTTGAACTCACTGATGTTGTAATTATGGGAGCAACCTGTTTGGGCAAAGATCCAGAAACTTTGGAAGACATTGGAGAAGGTATGCTTAATGCAAGATTAGATATTGCTGATTTTAGCTCACAAAATAATAGTCTGTTCTCAGATTATAAATCAAAAATGGTCGAATTACAAGCAAGACTTGAAAAACTTGAAACTGCTTGTTTTGACAATAAAAAAAATAATTCTAAGGAAGGAGGAAATAAAAACTTGAATAAATTTGAAGAATTATGTCAGAAGTATGAAAAGACAGTTGATGATATCACATTTGATTACGAGAATATGTCTGATGATGAATTAGTCGAAGCATTTGCAAAAGCATTCGATGAAACTGATTCTACTGATGATGGAAGTGAGGGTGCTGATACTCCTTCTGGTAGTGAAACAACTACTGATGGAAATGAAGAAGGTGAAAATAACCCTACTGAGCAAAATCCAGATGAAAGTGAAAAAGGTGATACCACAGAAGATGAAACGCCTTTTATTGATGATGACGAACCAAAGAAGAAAGTTAATAATGCATTAACAAGAACTTTTGAAATTAGTCACGATGACATTCGTTATGCGCTTTATAATCTTTTATTTTCATATGAAGATGCTGATAATGAGTGGTATTACATTACTGGTGTATATGATTCGTATTTTGTATATGAAAGTTGGGACGGTGGAAAAATCTATGGTCAGAAGTATACAAAGGATAATGATAATGTAGCACTGGATGGAGAAAGATACTCATTACATAAAACATATCTTACAGATTCTGAATACGCAGAAATCGAATCAATGCGTTCTAACTATGCTGAATTAAAGGCATTTAAGGATAATGTTGAAAAGAACGAACTTCATTCCAAGAAAGAGTCTTTACTTGCAGATGAAAAATACTCTGTATTGTCTGATAATGAAGCATTTACAGAATTAAAGAAAAATATGGATAATTACTCTCTTGATGATTTGGAGACAAAAGCAAAGGTTATTTTTGCAGATTATGTATCATCTGTAGGCAATTTCTCATTAAATAGTTCTAATGAAAACAAATCCCATTCTATGCAGTTATTCGGTGATCCAAATACTCGTAGAAATAGTCGCTCTGGTAGATACGGAGATATCTTTAAGAAGTAATCACTTCATATAAATCACAAATAAATATTAACACTTTAGTAGGTCGTACAGAAATGTACGGCTTTTATTATGCAAATTTTTAAGGAGGAAAAATTAATGGCAATTAAATTTGAATTATCAAAGTTCCCTGTCGCTTTCCCTGCAAAAGTTATTGCGAGAGACGGTGGAGCACACATGTACAGTATTCAGCACGATGGAGATCTTTGGAATGGTGCTGTAATTGCAAAGGGTGATTATAAGGCACTTGATCTTTACACAGAAGGAACAGCAACAAAGATTAATGCAAAGGTTGTTGGTCAGGCAGCAAACGGAAATTACTATGTAGAAATTACAAAGGATTCTCCTGCTTCTGAGGCACTTATCGTTTACAATCCACCAGTTATCGAGGAACAGTACAATAAGTCATTCCAGCTTGAAGCTAATTTTTATATTCCTGCAACTATGGAAGCTAGAGCTTATTCAGTTCGTGAGGGAGATATTTGGGAGCTTTCTGAGGCTGCATTTACAGCAAAACCTACAGTCGGAACAACTGTTGTATCTACTGTTACTGGCAAGAAGTGGACAGTTGCGTAATTTTAGGAAAGGAGACAGATAATAATTATGGAAAATACAGCTAGAAATTTAATGTTTGATCTTGCTTCTGGTCGTGAAATTTATGATGACGAACAGGGCAGAGTTATTAGTAAGGCAGAAGCAAATGATGCCGTAAGAAAAGTGTGCTTTGAGGAACTTGGAATTACAGAAAAGTCTACTGAGAAGCAGATGATGAGAGCCTTAAAATCTGATAAGGCTGTTGCTCTTTTCGAGGTAATTGAGGAAATTATCGAGAAGGAAATTGAGTATGGTTTCAGAGATAATGAATTCTTTAACAACTTTGTTGAAACAAGAAATCTTGCAGATGGTGATAGAACTGACTTCTGGACAGATACAGATATTATTCTTAACGTTGCAAAGGTTTCTGGCGATCAGCATGATTACACAATTCAGAGACTTGCTGAGGGTTCAAGCTTCACAGTTCCTACTAGCAGATATGCAGTAAAGGTTGGTGGAGATATTCGTCTCTTCTTAACTGGTCGTAAGGATTGGTCTGAACTTATTGATGCTGTAGCAAAGGCATATACACATAAGATTCAGGACGAGCTTTACGCTGAGTTTATGAATGCAGCAAGTAAGCTTCCTGTTACAACTGGTTTTAAGGGTACTGGTGCTCTTACTAAAGATAAGAAGGATGAGTTTGACGAAATTATCTCTAATGTCGCTACAGCAAATAACGTATCTTCTGTTGTAATCATGGGTACAAAGACTGCACTTAAGAAACTTAATGCTCTTGCAGGAAATGGTTCTGTTGAGTGGGTAGCTGCATCTCAGAAAGAAGCTGTTGCAAACACAGGTATTCTTGGTTCCTATGAAGGAACTTCTCTCTTAGAGATTCCTCAGAGATTTAAAGATAATACACTTGCAAATAAACTTGTCGATCCTACTATCCTTTTAGTATTCCCTGTGATTGATTACAAGCCAGTTAAATTCATTGATGGTGGTGAGACTACTCTTGAAGTAACTGAGGCTGGTGCAAATGCTGATGACATGCAGACATACGAAGCTCAGAGACGTATGGGTATTGCTACAATTATTACTCGTCAGTTTGGTCAGTGGGACTTAGATGCCTAATTTGAATTAATTATAAAAATTATGGAGAGTGTGAACTATCACTCTCCTATTTTAATGGATAGAAAGGAATTATTATGGCTTATCAGAAAAAGACTACAACAACTGCTAACATAACAGAAACAAAAGTTGAAGACAAGTCAAAAGCTCGTAAATATGAAAAGGATGATGTTATTCCATGTAAGTCACTTACTGATGGAAAACTTTTGGTAACAGGCGAAAAGACTGGAATTTTATATAGATGGGCTGATTATGGTGATGTTGAAGAGATTGAATACCAAGATTTAGTATATATGATTCGTTCTCATAAATCTTGTATTACAAGACCTAGATTTATTATTCAGGATGCTGAGTTTGTTGAACAGTATCCAGAATTAAAAGAGTTATATGAATCATTATACTCTACAAAAGATTTAACAGATATTTTATCTTTGCCCATTACACAGATGAGAGCTGCTATTGCAGATTTACCAGATGGTGTCTTTGAGACGCTTAAAGGACTCGCTGCTTCTATGATTATGAGTGGTACATATGATTCTGTTAAGAAAATCAAGGTACTTGATGAAATCTTTGATACAAATCTTCTACTTACATTAGCACAGAATTAGTAAAGGAGGCTCACAATGACGCTTCCATATGAAACAATTTTTTCACGAACAAGAGGACGAATTTCAGATATAAAAGAACTTTCTCTTGACGAAAACGATTTGCTTGAAATTTATACAGAACGATTAAGCAATGTAATTGCTAATCCAAGAGTGCGCAGGCTATTCTCTTCTCTCACACTCGATGATGAAATTCAACAGTTGGATTTTGTACTGAATAATTCAGTAGATGAAACGGCTGATATGAATTTTGTCGTAGGAATTCTTGTACTTGGAATGACGATTGAGTGGTTACAGCCACAGGTCGATTCTATTATGCACACATCAGTAATGATAGGTGGCAAGGAAGAAAAGAAGCTACTCGACAATCACAAAAATATGATTGAACGTCTTGATTCCATGAAAACTGAATTGAATAAACGTATTCGTGATTACGGATATATGTACAATTCCTATATCAATACGGAGTCCTAATGCAATACATATATGGTGACTTCACAGACAAGCAAATTAATGAAGCAGTTCGTGCAATGCATGGTGACATTCATAAACTACTGCTCTATAAAGACAAGACAATTGAAGAGAAAATATTTGAAGATGATGAAGCGTTTCTCATCTTCTTTGAAAATGTTATGTTTAAATTAGGTGGTACAAAAACCTTATTTAACGACAACGGACTTATGGTAACTCTTATGGCGACTTTACAAGGTGCTATGGATAATTTTAAGAGTGATCATTTTAGTTATAAAAAATTCCGTAGGGCAATCTTAGATTCTCACGGATATATTAAGCAGATGTTTGAGGGAGGTGTAAGCGATGCCGAGTCTACAAACAGCTAGGCGTGTCGCAAACGCCAAGAACAACGGTGCTAAAACGATTGGTCAGATTTATAAGGAACAGTCTGATTGGGCGATGGAACAGACTTGGGATAACGACATTTCTTCCAAGGTAGCCTACATCTATGATTATTGGCATGATGATTTTTATGTAGATGAATTTGGAATTGAACGCTCTCTTGCTGAAGGTATGACTTATGAAAATACCAATAAAACAAGAATTGATATTAAATTTATCATTAAATCATATCAATCAATAGATAAAGATCAGGTGGATTATTATTTAATGTTCAAACCTAGTCAACCCGTAAGATTTAGCGAGGATGACGATCTTTATTATTATGAAACAAATTTTAGGAAACGTTATGGTGCATCGTTCCCAATAGGGTTAAATATATAGCCCCTTATATTAGTAATAATATAAGTCAACTCTTTGAATTGCTGGAAATCCCTTAGAGCTTCATAAACTACAGCACAATGATGAAACATGCATAAATGCGAATGTTTGAAAATTATGAAGATTGGGCAATCAGCAGCCAAGCCTCGAATAGAGGAAGGTTCAACGACTAAGTGGCTCAAGTGAGTCCTGTGGAGAGCATCCTACTAGGATGAAGATATAGTCTGAACTTCTTGTGAAAGCAAGAGATTTTATGCAACTTAATAATTTTGATAATTAGACAGGACAGTGGGTAGCTCCCATTTCTTCGTACTCCTAATACGAAGATAACTGTCTTTTTATATTGCAATTTTTAGGAGGAAACGCAATGAAAGACAATACAAAAATACCAGAAAGTGAACATCAAAAAATTATAGATTTATTTTTAAAAGGAATGAGTCAAAAAGATATTGGAGCATTATATGGAAAGTCAGGAGATGTAATTAAATTAATTTTAAGAAAACACAATGTTTATGCAAAAGATAGACCTCCGAGATTTTCAGAAGAAGATATTCAAAATATGATAGACATGTATTTAAATGGTGCTACATTGGCTGATCTTGAAGTCAAATATAAAACAACAGATACTACTATTATGGCATTATTTGATAAAGCTGGAATACAAAGAAGGCATAGCCTTTATACATGTAATGAAAATTATTTTGATACAATTGATACAGAAGATAAAGCCTATTATCTTGGGTTATTATATGCAGATGGATATAATAATGTTGAACACGGTGTAATAAAACTAACGCTTCAAGCTGAAGATAAGCACATATTAGAGAAATTTAAAGAAGTAACAGAAAACACTACTCCATTAAGATTTATTGAAAACAGTAAAATAAAGGACACATGGAAAGACTGTTATGAATTTTCAATTAATAATAAACGCATGTCAAAAGTATTAGAGAAACATGGAGTATATCAAAAGAAAAGCTTGATTTTAAAATTTCCTAATTGGTTGGACAAATCATTGTATCCTCATTTTATTAGAGGATATTTTGATGGTGACGGTTCTATATCTAAAAAAGAACATAATAGCGGATCAATGTCAATAATAAGCACTGATGCATTTTGCTCGTATCTGCAAGGATGGATTGAAGCTACATTAAACATAGAAACTCACATATACATTTCTCATACGCTTGAAACAACAACACGAACTTTTATGATTACAAGATATGATTATTGTAAAATATTTTTTGATTACATATATAATGATGCTCACTATTATCTAAAAAGAAAACATGATATTTATTTAAATAAATATGTTCAAAATGTTGCATAACTTAATAAAAATAACGAATTTATTAAGAACATAATTGTATATATTGATATACCTGACGATAGAGGTGTTTACCATAAATGGTTAATTTGTGGTAATGAACCTGCAAATCAATTTCCTAAATATTTAATTTTGCCAATTAACTACGAGTTGATGTGGGTAGAAAAAAATCAAACTCAGCGAATCAAACGTAGAATGTGGTCTGTTTTAAGAAACCAGCTTTCGTATACTTCTGGCGTTTATACTGACCGTGTGTTTGGACATACAGATAATCAAAATAAGGTATACTTACCAATAAATTCTATTACGGATAAACTTTGGTATACTGATGATGATTCGAAGAATATGCGTGTAATCGTAAGTGCGTTGACTGAAAATCCTACAGTATGGAAAATAACAAAATGTGTCACGATTTCGCCAATTGGCTTACAGGAACTTACATTATACACCAACTTCTTTAATGAGCATACCGATTATGTCAATCTTGAAACAGGCGAAATGTATGCGAACTATTTTGATTCAGAAATTGCCCCAACAGATCCATCTACTCCAACCACTCCCCCATCTTCCATTACGGCAAGAATCTCAGCATCCACATCAACTATTAAAGTTGGTGGCTCTTATAAAAATCTTACAGTAAATCTATTCAACGATTCCAATGAAGATATTACAACTGAATATGCTGATGCAACTTTTACATGGACTTGTTTTATTGATAATGAAGACTGGACTGATAAAGTTACATGGCGAGCTGGTACAGAGTGTAACCAAAAGAAAGTAAAGTTTCCTAATGATACTTCTGCTATCGGAAAAATATTGTTTATTCAATGTGTTATCTTTGATGAACATCAAGGATATATAAATAGCGAAAAGTTTCAATTTGAAATAACTGAATAGGAGGGTGCTTTATGGTAGAAATGATTACTAAACAAGATATGCTGAATAAACTTAGGGCATTTAAAGAAACACCTGATAATGATACTATTCGGTTTAAAAAGAAAATTGAGAAGAAACTTATGGGATGTCCCGAACTTCTTTATGCATTAAATGAAACAAAACTTGAATCAGAATTGTTTGATGATGATGGTAATATAAATTGGGATACCAAAACTGGTGAACCTCTTGGAGAATGGGATAGATATTTTGGAAGTAATTCAAATATCCGTCCTTTTTTATTTATTCCAGATACTCAGACAGAAGTAAAACATTATATATGTTATCAAGTAAATTTTAACGAATCCCCAAGATATAATACTGTTGAAAAGTATATACAAGTTAAATTTACAATATTTATTCATGGTAATGATCGTATGGATAAATTGACAGGTATCCCACGTCACGATTTGTTAGCTGCAATTATTCAGGAACAAATTAATTGGACAAATATGTTTGGAACACAATGTATGATTATATCTGATCAGGAAAGTACAACTGATAATAACTATCTTGTTCGTACTTTTATGTTCCAAGCTACTATGCCTAATTCAATTACCGAAACTAGAAATGGTATTTCAAGAACTATTAATAATTTAGGTAGGTGATTATTTGGCTGAGAGTTTCGATGATTTACAAAATAAATATAGCAGCGTTATAGAAAATACAAATGATTCATTAAATAATAAAAATACTTTGGATATTTTATATGACTTTGATGAACTAAAAATGTATTTTGGTGAGGATTATTGGGTTACTGATAGAATATGTATCAAACAGCCAACTATAGGTGATATATTAAAGTTTGGTGATGTAAAGTTTTATTCTATGATAAATACTATTTGTGCAAACACTACTACTTTTAGATTAGATTTGTGGAAGAACGGTGTGGACTGGAATAAATTATCTGATTTTACATTGTTTTCTTCTATTATAAAAGGATACACGCCTGAAAATACATATCTGATATTTGGCGATTTGAATCTATCATGGTTTGAGGTAATACCTAATGAAGAAACAAAATCCAATATTTTAGTCTATATTCCTCGTGATAAAACAGGACATGTTTTACCATTTGATTATAAAAATCCTATAATAATTGACGAGCTAATATATATGAAGATGATTAAATATCTTCGAACTATGTTTAATATTAATCCCAAAGTTGAACGTGCAAAAAATAAAGCTACAAAAGAAGCAATAATCTGGGAAGATGAAATGAATTTAAAAAAAGAGGCAGAAAAGAAAAAAGATAAGGGGTATACTTCCTCTTTTTTATTACCATTAATTTCTTCAATGGTAAATCATCCTGGTTTTAAATACAAACTTCAAGAACTAAAGGAAGTCGGCATTGTTCAATTTATGGATAGTGTTAAACGATTACAATTATATGAAAATACAACTGCATTAATGTCTGGAGTTTATTCGGGCATGTTAGATAGTTCAAAAATGAACTTATCTAAAGAATTAAATTGGCTTAAAGACTTGAATGAATAATTCAAGTCTTTTTTATATGCAAAAAAAACAAATAATTTTAAGGAGGAAAAATTTTATGGCTTTTACATTAGACGATTTAGTAATCGACAGAATTCAGATGGCTGTTGCTGAAAAAACAGATGGTACATTATTATATACTTTAACACAGTTATCTGAAGCAACTATTGAAACAACAGCAGAATCTAAAGAAGCAAAATCAGCAGAAGGTTCTCTTATTAAGAAATTTTATCAGGGTAAAGCAGGTACTTTTACTGCTACTAATGCAATGATTAATTTAAATGTTATTGGTGCAGCATCAGGTACTGATAAAATTATTGCTACTTCTTCTCAGAAAGTTCAGATGCCAAAAATCATAATTGCTAAGAAAGGTGAAACAACTGTTGAATTAGTTGATGGTACAAATGAAACATTAGTTACAGGTACAGTTCATGTAAATGCACTTGGTAATAATGGTGCTATGGGAAAATCTTATGAACTTAGTTCATCTGAAGCTTCTGCTACTGCATTTAAATTATCAGGTAATACTTTAACATTACCAACAGATGCCACAGCGGATAGATTTGTTATTAAATTTGAACGTAGCGCTGCAAACGCTGTTAAGATTACAAACGCATCTGATAAGTTCCCTGGAACTGTTAAGCTTACACTTAAAGCTCTTGCAGTAGATCCTTGTGAACCAGATACTTTAAGAGCTTGTTATATAATTATTCCATCATTCCAGGTATCACCTGAATTAAGTATTACACTTTCAACAGAAGGTACACTTGATTATAAAGGCGATATGCAGATTTCTTACTGCTCTGCTGATAAGGAATTATATACAATCGTTATGTGCGGTGATGATGAAGAGTAATTGTTACTCTTAAACAGTATGAGAGTAGGTGTAATAGCCTACTCTTATTTTATTGGAGGATTAAAATTTATGGGAAAGAAAAATAACAGAAAGTGTATCATTTGTGGTAAAACTTATACGTTTTGTCCAGTTTGTAACTCAGAAGATACAAATAAACCATCTTGGTATTTTATTTTCGATGGAATTAATTGCCATGACATCTATGACGTATGTGTTAATTACAGAGACAATAAAATTACACCTAAAGAAGCTTATGATAAACTTTCAAAGCTGGATATTAAGGATTATAAAGATTTTGTTCCAGCAACAAAGGAACAGATTGAAAAGATTTTAGAAAAAGAGAAGCATTCAAAGATAGATTCTGAAAAATTAGAAACAAATAGTTTTGAAATTAAAAATAAATCTACAAAAAGTATAAAATCTAAAAATAAGGTCAGTGATTTAATTTAGGGAACATTCCATATTTAAATAATATTGACTTGTTCCCTATTTTTTACGCTAGGTAAGGAATGAAAGGAAAATATGGAAATTAGTAATTTTACAGGGGAAGAATATCATTTAAAGGATTACGTTTGTATTCGTGATCCAAAACAACAAAGACTTTATATAAAACATGAAGTTTATCCAATTGAGATGTACGTTACGGAAGATATTAAAACTAAAAAAGATATTCTCGTTATGTTATTTTCAAAAGAAAAAACACGACATCTCTATTTATTATATAAAAATAGGGAGTTAGAATAATGAACAAATTTAAAGAAAAAGAATTAAAGAAATTTGTAATTGCTGATTTATCTATTCCAACGAATTATATTATGTCTAAACGAAATGGTAATTATTGCTTAATTGATAATATAGTAGCCGCAACAAAGTTTATAAGTAAAAATGTGGCAAATAATATATGTGAAGAATGTAAACAAAATACAGGAATAGATTTAGTTGTTATTCCTATAAATATTATTTATGAAATTATTGAGGAGGAATAGATATGTATCTCGATAATGCAGCAACAACTCCACTAAAACCAGAAGTTAAAGATTATATCATATCTCTTTTAAACACATATCAGAATCCGTCTTCTATGTATCGGTCAGGTGTTAATGCGAAACAAATAATTAATACGGCAAGAAAGAATGTAGCAAAATTCATCAATACAAATCCAGAAGATATTATTTTTACATCTGGCGGTTCAGCCAATAATACACTTTTTATTAAAGGTTATATTCAAAAAAATAAATGTAGAGTGTTATACTCTCCTATTTCACACAAGTCGGTACTGAAGTGTGTAGAATCACTCAAATATAAATATCCTCTTAGAGTTAATCATACAGGAAAAATTAATCTTCAAGATCTTAAAGAATGCTTGGTTATGGATACAATAAAGAAACTTGTGGTTATTGAATATGCCAACTCTGAGATAGGGACAATTCAGGATGTAAAACAGATTGTTGATATATGTCACTTTTATAATGCGATGGTCTATATTGACTGCACTGGTTCTATTAGTCAAATTCCTATTGATATAAAAATGTTAAATGCCGATGGCATAGGCTTTTCTGCACATAAACTTGGAGCATTAAAAGGAACTGGCGTTTTATATAAGAATCCATCCATCGAACTTGAACCACTTATATATGGCTCACAAGAACAAGGATTATTTGCTGGTACAGAAAATACAATTGGTATAGGCGCTTTGGGTAAAACTGTTGAGAATTATGATTATTCTTCTATCACGTCTGGAAATCGTGATTATATCTATGATTATATAAAGAATAATATTCCAGATTCATATTTAGTTGGAGCTGATTTGAAGCATAGATTACCACATAATCTTTATATATGTTTTAAAGGGATACAGGGTGAATCATTGATAACATTACTTGATATGAATGGATATCAGGTGTCAACTGGTTCAGCATGTACAAGTGGTGACTTGCAACCTTCTTCTACTCTATTAGCGATTGGTATGAATAAGGAAGATATTCATAGCTGCATAAGAATTACATTGAATGGGAAAGAAACTAAATATGAATTGGAGAAATTTTGTGATTTATTAAAACATAATATAGAAATACTGAGGAATTTAAATGGAAAATAAAAATATAAACGAAGTATCATTAAAAACACCAATTGAACCTTATATTAATGAAGACGGTTGGTATGCTCAATGTCATCGTTGTTGGACAGAGTTAGAACCAAAAGAAGATGTTTGTCCTAAATGTGGACAACATCAGGATTGGTCTTGGCTAAAAAAGTAAAATACAAGGAGGAATAAAGCTATGAGAGAATTTTTAGAAAGTTTAGATTGGGTATCATTGCTTTCTGCTATTTGGACAGTAATTTTAGTTCCAATATTAACAAGAATCTATTCTTATCTCAAAGATAAGAAACTTGATAAGTATGCTGATATCCTTTATACAGAAGTTAAGAAAGCTGTTAAGTCTGTATATGAAACAGAAGTTAAAGATATAAAAGGTACTGCTGATTGGACACCTGAAAAACAGGCAGAGGTTAAAGAAATTGCAAAACAAAAAGCAATTCAAGCTCTTAATACTATTGTGTATAAGTCACTCAAGGAAGCTAATAGTGATTTCGAAGATTATTTGGATTCACTCATTGGGACAAGTTTGTACGATATAAAACATGAATGAGAAAGGATGGTATATATGAGTGGAAGCTATAGAACAATTAACTAAAATTAATTACATATCGTTCATTATCATATTTTTTGCTATTCTTTTTGGTATTAAAGAAGTTATTGAAATATTCAATTACTTTAAAAAAAAATTTAGGTTAAAAACAGGCATTGATGAAGACAAGGAAACCTTAGAAAATAGAATTAAGACACTTGAAGCCCATGATAAATGGCAATATAAAGAAATATCAAAAATATCTAAGGGAATAGACGATATTAAAGATAGGTTGGATTTATCGGAAAAAACAAATAATCATCGCATTATAGTTCAGTATGGTGCTGAACTGTATAACCTTCATGATAAATTTATATCACAAGGGTATGTTACAAAAGCAGGAATAGAAACATTCCAATTAATGTCGGATACCTATTTGGATTGTGGTGGGAATCATTTAATCAGAGGAAAAATAATTCCAGAAGTTCTTGCACTACCTATTAAGCAAGAATAATTATTATATCATAAATAATATAAACCGAAGTTTATTAATTATTTTGTATAATGTGAATAATAAAATAATTAATACAAATACTTAGGAATATGAAAAATAAAGTAGGAATATATAGAGTTAAAAATGGACTTACATTAAAACAATTGTCAGAAAGAACGGGTATATCTACTACCACTCTTTCAAAAATTGAAAATAACCGCACAGATGATATTTTGTTAAGCAATGCCATAATTCTTGCAAAAGTCCTTAAAGTCGATTTGTATGAATTGTTTTGTATAAAATGATGAAAAGGAGGTTTGCTATGAGAAAAGCATATTTTAATGTAATTTGTGAAGAAATATCTATTTTGGGTGGTAAAATTATTCATGTAGATGAAAATTTAGGGAGTATGGATGAAGTACATAAGTTGGTGTCTGAGAATGTTGAAAAATTTCCAAATGGAAAGTGGGAATTATATCCGAGCTTTATAACAATTAAAAACTAACAACTTAGAGTGGATTCATAAGAATTCACTCTTTCTTTGCGTATATGGTGGGATTGACTACCCTACTATTGTTGGTTATCTTTATAAGCTATATAAGTCCTGGAACTGTAATACTTGTAGTAATACTAGAGCAAACTATTTCTACCAAAATATTAATTCCTTGTATATCTATATTGCCACAGAATTCTATTTGATTTATAAAATATTGAAAAATAAGCACCCAAACTTAATTGGATGCTTATTTCTCTACTACTACTCTTGCAAACTGGTCACATTTGCTTTGAATCTTTTATGCATTTTTACTACGCAAAGTTATTATAACATAATAATATTATTATTACAATATAAATATGTATTAGCTCAATTATACCTCTATACCTAATCATAAGATTTTTATTCATCGGAAGAAGTGACCAAACTTCTATGTACTTAAATTCTTATTACTAATACATATGTCGTATTATATTACTTATTTATGTTTCGCAATGATGTCTTTCACAATATCATAAACAAATCTTGATCCGCTTATGAACATCATGAACACGTAGTATTTTTCCTGCATAGCAGACTCCTCTCTTCTTATGTGCCGAAGGTTTCATATATATGCGTGCCTACATATGCAAGAATAGTATACTTTAAAATTAATTAATTTGTCAATAAATGTCTTTATCACAATCTAGCCGTGTGATAAGGGCATTTCTTTATTTTGGGAGAGTATTTGGCTAGACTGCTCTCCTACCCCCTTAACCAAGAAAGGACTGAAAATTATAAAACTTATTTTAGATATGGACGTGGTAAATAAATATAATGAATATTATTTTACTCAACATCCAAAAGCAAAAAAGAAACAAATTGAACATCCTTATCATCCTTCAATAAATGTTTGGAGTATTAAGCCACGAATACAAATGAATGCATTAAAACAATCATGGAAAGCATTTATCGTATGGTGGATTAAGGATTTAGGATATGAAAACATGCAATTAGATAATGTAAATATTGAATATGATATTTATCATCCGACTAAAAGAAGAACCGATCCTGATAATTATAGTCCCAAATTTATTCATGATGGTTTTGTGGAATCTGGTTTCTTATTAGATGATGACAGAGAACATTTACATAGTTTAACAATTAGATGTCATGTAGATAAAGATAATCCAAGAACGGAGATAAATATTATCTATGAATGATAAAGAAATACATTCGTATCTTAAAAAGAATAATTATAGGATTAAGGCAACAGAAGGTATAAATGTTCTTAATTCTAGTCCTCAAATAATAGATGAATACTATGATTATGATAATAAAACTATGACAATTATAACGCCTGATAACACATTTACTTTTGAATGGTTGTTGGGTAATGGAGAATAAATATAAAGGAGACAAAAAGGAATATGAATAAAATTACAATCAAAACATTTTGCAAAGAATATAGTAATCGTGTTAACGATACTTTAAAGAAACAGTATATTAAGGATAATCTTGAAATTATATCTTATGTACCATTTGTCAAAAAAGATGCGCTTATCAGCAATTTACTAAAAGCAACTATAATTGATAAAGAAACTGACAATGTAAAGGTAAATTCTTCTGCTGAGTATTTGTTAATGACAAGAATTCTTATTGAAAACTACACTAATCTTACTGTTGAGACAGATGGATTTTATGAAGAATATGACGAGCTAAAGAAGTCTGGTTTGTTTAATATTTTACTTGTTGGAAATGACACTACTGCACCATTAATTCCAATAGAAGAAATCACTGAATTTAAGTTTTTACTTTCTCAGAAGAAGGCTGATGTCATGACCAATCGTTATGAAATCCACAGCTTTATTGCAGAGCAAGTAGATAAAATTAAGGCTCTTGGTGAAGCTACTCTCACGCCGTTTATGGAAGTTGTAAGTAAGAAACTCGATGAGATTCCAAAAGAAGATTTGCTTAAAGTTGTTGAGATAGTGAAGAATGGTGAATTCAAAGAGGTGTAAGATATGAATAAACACTTAGGTAAATTTATTATAGATAATAATATATTACCAGTTGATGATTGTGAAAAAATAAGTAGTGATGTGGTAACTGATAGGATTAAGAATATCATCTTTTGTTTTTCAAAGTGTGAAACTCCTATAAGTATTACACAGGTTACAAAATTTGAATTGTTCCCAAATAATAATATTTTTATAGAAGCAGCTCTATTTTCACCCAATATATACAATGCTTATGTTTCAAATTGGACAGTAGACAAAATGGTTGAAAATGGGTATGGCTTTAATCCAATTGATTGTGAAAAATATGGAGATTATAAAGTAGAATATTATAATTATCGGTTTAAAGAATTTTCATTTTCAAGGACAGAAAATACATATTCATTTATTTTAGAACCAATCGAGTAATGAATTTCAAATTTCATGAGGAGATTATTTATGTCCAAAAAGAAAAAGAAGAAAAACAAAGTTAAGTTAATACCTTGTAATATAAATACAACCGCTCCTGGATTATTTGATTGGAGTGAATTATTTCGAAGAGGAAAAATAATATTATGATTGCAGCAACAGAAGCTAGAAAAATTACAGAAGAAAGCCGTTCTAAGTTACAGAAAACTATTGATGAGATTGATTATTATATTGATGATGCTATTCATGAAGGTAAACATACAGTTATGATTGATGGCTTTATTAGTAAAGAAACTGTTGAAACTTTAAAAGCATATGGTTATTCAGTAATTGAAGCTGACACACATTTTCAGATTATTTGGTAAATGTTATAAAAATCGAAAAAGCCGTGACTGGCTGCCACGGACTTTTTCGCTTTCCTTTCATTCCTGCACTTCTATTGTTTCTTATAGAAGAGACTTTTAAACTTGATGCCGTCATGGATGTTAATTTGGAAATCAAGTTGTTTAATGTTGTCGCACTTGGCAAGTACGGTCAATAAACACAAAATTCCGCATAACAGAATCAGGACACCAATAATGAACTCATAAATATTCATTATTTGCTCCTCCTTCGTACAGGGCGCATAGTGCCATTACAACCAGTAATGGGAACACTAAATATGATTACTATAATCAATTGCAATGCGTATACCTACAATCGGAATCATATCCTTTTATATTATAACACAAGTGCAGAATATTTTAAATAGTTACAAACAGGCTCTATGCGTGTCGAAGCGTATAGGGCTTTTCTTATGGAGAGTGGTTACTACTACTACTCTCCTATTTTAGTGTAAAAATAGTGAAAATTTTGGAGGTGATGAAATTACATGTCGAATAATCAAAGTTCATTTTATCAATCATATATAAAAAAATTACAAGAAAAAGCAAAAGAAGCAGTGAAGGAAGCTCAAGAGAAGTCTTTTTCGGAATATTTTGATGTAGCAGAAAAAAAGATAAGAACTATATATAAAGATACTATTACGGATTTTTATAATAGCTATCCTAACCCTTTTTATGATAGGCGTGGAAGTTTATATGATTTAATTCAAACTAAAAAAGCTACTGATTATTTAAGTATATGGTTTGAACCTTCTTTAATTTCCTATAGAAATGGATATGCAGGAGAAAATGGTCTTTATGATCAAGTGTTTAGACAAGGCTGGCATGGTGGAGCAAATATTAATGGAGAAATGTTAGTTCCTTGGACTGCACCACCAGTCGAATACGATGGTAACAGAACGCCTTGGTCTTTTCCTGAACCTTGGAACAAAAGAGTTGGTATTAAGCATGGCTGGGAACAAGCAGAAAAAGCTTCAATATCACCACTTCAAGATTTTAAAAGAAGAATAAACCAATATCAAAAAACAGAGTATCAAAAAGATTATGAAATTATATGGAATAAATATAAATCAAATATAAAAATAGACATATAGGAGGTATAGAATGGCTGATGAAATAAAATTAAAAGCACCCACTGTTGAACAACAAGTTGTTGTTAATATTAATGGTGAAGATAAATTAAAATCATTTGCAGACACTCTTGATAAAATTTCCAATAATAAAAACCTTCAAAAATATTGGAAAACTCAACAAGATTTAATAAATGCTACTGCTGATGCTTATGGTAATTTTCAAAAGAAGGCTTCTAAGGACAATGCTTCTGAGTTAATTAAGGTAACAAATGCTCTGAAGGCTATGTCTGGAACTGACTTATCACATATTTTACCCGATTTTGATAAAATCTCGAAGGGTATGGCTGAAGCCCAAAAGGTCGCAGGTGATATTGATAGTGCTTTTTCCGTAAAAGGATTTAAGGAAGCATTTGATTCTTTTGAATCATTAAAAGCGTATGGAACAGATATTCAAAAATTATTTAGTCATTTCGGTGTAAGTTCTGATATTGGTGAATTGCAGAAAAACGTTCGCTTGTTAGAAAGTGAAGTAGAAAAACTCACTAGAAAATTAAGCAATGCAAGAAATACTAATGAAGAATTACGAAATGAATTTGAAAATTTTAAAGTTGGTTCTGGCTTTGCCGATAAACTCGATGAACTAGACAGATTAAAAGCAGAAATGCAAAATATTCGTGATGAAGCTACTCAGACATTTAATCAATTTTTAGATGTAAATAAAATTGATAGATATGATTGGTTTGATGATGATAGATTTGCTGAATATTTTAAAAAATTAGAGAATGGCACTCTTACTGCTTCGGAAGCCATTAGACAATTTAAAACAGAATATGATTATCTTTTGGAAGAAAGTTTTAAATCAAATGGTAATTCATTCGGTTTAGACCAATTACAAGCATTTTCCACAAAACTTGATTCTATTTTTCAACAAGTAGAGGAAACATCAAATAAAATTAATGATATTCTTTCTAATGGTGTTATAGCAAAATCAGTACAAAATCTTAGTGAAGACACTACCCTCTCCGATTCTCAGCGTTCTATATTTGGAAATATCCTTCAAGATGAAGAATCTCTTAAATCAGTCACTGCTTTATTTCAGAAATTAATAGATGAAACCAATCAAACTAAAAATACAGAAGTTTTCAATACTGAACAATTCACAAAACTTGAATCTTTATTTACAAGTATTGAGTCAAGCTTATCTTCTATTAAAGGTGTTTTAGTTGATGTTGGTGATGGAGAAGAATTGTCTCCATTATTAAAAACTATTGCTAATATTGAATCTGCTATTGATAATTTAAGTTCTAGTGTTAAAGGTATTGGGCTTAATATGAATATTGATTTTGGTTCTGATACTGAGCTGGAGGCTAAAGCTGAAGCAAAAATATCCAATGCATTACAAGCATACCAAAATTTATTTGAACATATTAAAATGTCAAGTGCTGGTGGTTCACTAATTACACAAAAGTTCTTTGACTTTGACATAAACCAATTTGACACGCCAATGAGTAAGCTTCAAGCATATATAAAATTTATTAAAGATATGCGTGAAGAAGCAAAGAAAATGTTTGGTGGTCAAGATGTCTTATTTGAGGATACTGACAAACAGTATTGGACAAAAGCCTCGTCTGCTATGGGACAAGTAACTAGAGTATTCAATGAAATGAAGACTACTAGTGATACAAATCCGTTAACCGAATTATTTGGAAAAACCGATTTATCAGGTGTTATTGAACAGTTAAATACTATTGTCTCTAAACTCGATGAGATTTCTGTATCTGCAAAAGAATTCACTGAAACATTTAAAAATGGTTTAAATGTAAATGCTTCTATAGAGGAAATTGAAAAACTTACCAATAGAGTTAAAGAACTTGAAGATGAATTAGCAAGGGTTAAAGCTCCTACTATTGCTACTACTCCACAAGAGTCGGATATTTCATCGGATATTTCTTCGCAGGTAAAAGTATCAGATAATATCACAGATCAAATTATTAAAAACGAAAAAAAGAAACAAGATGCATACAAAGCAACAACTGAAATGGTTATGTATCATGCTGGTATAATTTCTAAGTTAAATAAAGCAGAAACGAATGGTCAGTTTTATGGTAGTGATAGAAATACAGGATATTTTGGAACAGGACATTATTTTGTAGATGCCAATATAAAACATGAGTTAGATGATAATGATTATTATTCTTCTCTTCCATATACAAGTATTGATATTTCTAAATATGATAACTTATTTAAAGCAACAACTGATGAAATTGCTAATGCTTTACATACATTTTTAAAAAATCTTACTCAATTTACTCAGGGTAGCGATTTATTTGATATTTCTGAATTATTTTCACAATTTCAAAAAGTATTTGGCGAATCAACTATGGATATGCAGGAATTTGACGAAAAACTTTCCTACTTAAAAACTTATATGCAGAATTCAGATATGTTTGATAGAGGCGATTCTGTTTCTACACAGTTTATGAAATCACTTGGTTATGGTGGTGTAGATACAAGAGGAACAAATTATGCTGATACAAGATATGGTACTGTAATTTATGATTTAAAAGAAGAATCAATATTACAATCTAACATTACTGATGAATTGCAAAAACAGAGTCAAATGCTTGAGAAAATCAATTATGAAAAGGGTCAAGTATTTGATAAATCTGAGGATGCTAAAATTCAGAATATTTTAGATCAACAAGCAAAATCTAAGGAAATTGAAATAGAGTTTAATAAAATATTCGATTCTACAAATTTAAATACTTACGAGAATGAATTAGAATCTGTTAATCAAAAATTATCAGAAAATCAAAATATTATAGATAACTGTAACTCTGCTATTAAACTTGCTGAAGAAGATGCTAGAGAATATGCAAGGGATATGGCTGAAATTGGCAAACCTATACCAGATGAAAAACTTAATGAAATAGTAAAAAATAATAAGTTAGAATATCAAGAACGTATTGAGGAGTTAAGTAAAGAGCAATCTTTATTAAAGGATAGAAAACAGGAAATTGAATCAAATCTTGATGCAGAATATAAACTCGCCAATGCAGCAAGGGAACGTGCTACTGCTACTGTTGAAGACCGCATGAAAGACGCATTTCCTGACTCTTCTACTAATACCAACCCTGAAACAGAAGGTATGGAACAAGTAGAAAAGGCAACTAAAGAAGCTGTTCAAGCAAAGAAAGATTTTGCTACAGCTAATGAAGGCGTTCAGTCTTCTATTGATGGTTCGGAAAATCCGTTAAAACTTGAAGCTGAATTAATGGAACAGATTGCAAGGTCTGCTCGTGAAGCTGCGGATGCGAAGAAAGAATTTGTTAATGCAAATAAGCAAGTTAAGGATTCTGCTAAGGGGAGCAATAATGATTTAGTAGGTGGTCATTCTGAAAATGCCGAACCATCTGGTGTCAAGAAGTATAAAAAGAAAGGTTATAAAGCCCATGATACTGGAAATCATGATAATGAAAAGAAAGTATCAAATAAAGCTGAACTTGAACAAGCATTAAGAGAATTACAATCTGAAATAATTGCTTCTATTGACGAATCAACTTCTTTTGTAAAAGAAATTACAGATTTTTATGATTCACAAAATGACCTCGTTAAGACACAAACAAAAGTTGGTGATAAGAATGGTGGTGTGCGTACATATACTCATTCATATAGTACGGATAAGGAAGGTAACACTACTGCATGGACGAGTCATATTGATAGTAAAAAATATCAAGATCAAAATAAGATCATTCAAGAACAGATAAAAAATCTTCAAAAACTTTCTGCCGAAAAAAAGAAAGCTGCTGAGTCTGAAAGAAAATCTACTGTTAATCAAGCTTCAAAAGATCAGTTGGAAGCATGGAAACAAATTCAAAGAATTAGAAAAGAGATTGCTAATACAAACAATGCTAAACTTATAGAACAACTTGAACAAGAGAAAAAGACTTATCAAGAACAATATCTTGTCGCTGATAAAATTCTAAAAAATAATTCTGATTTATATAATTCTGAACAGCGTCTTAATGAATTAAAAAAAATCTCATTAAAAACAACTCAACAAATTGAAACTTCACAACAGAGACAACTTAATGGGTATGATAATAAATTAAGTGGATACCAAGGTAAAATTAGCGGATATAAGGCAACTATTGATAAGTTTGGAGATGATGGTTGGACAAGTCCTGAATATTCAGATAATGTACAAAGAGCACAACAAACATTAAAAGCTTATGAAGATGAAGTAAATAAACTTAAAGCGAATCCTGATTTAATAAATAAAGAATCTCTTGCTAACGTAGAAAAATTAGGAAAAGATTTCGAAGAAGCTACTCTTGCTATAAAGAATATGACTGCCGCTCAAAAAGGTTATACACAGCTTGGTGCCGAAAAGGCAATGGATAAAATTTCTCAAATGTTAAAAGAGAATAGCAAGATGTCAAGACAGGCTAAAGCCGATATTAAAGCTTGGTATGATCAAATAAAATCAGGCAATCCAAGTGCAAGCCTTGATGTAATTTTAGGCAAGGTTGAAGAAATTGTAAGAAAAGAAAAAGAAGCTGGTCGTGGTGGTAAGAGTATGTGGGAAGCCATCAAGGAAAAAGCTTTTTATAGTGCTGCTAGTGTCGTTGGTACATACTTTGGACTTAATGATATTATTCGTTATGGCAAGGAAGGTATTGATACTATTCGTGAACTTGATGCAGCAATGACGGAGGTTCGCAAAGTATCAAATGCTACTGAAGCTCAATATAAATCATTCCAAAAAACTATATCTTCTACTGCTAAAGAAATTGCCACAACAAATAAAGAATTGCTTAATTCTAGTGCAGATTTCTTAAGATTAGGATATAGTCTTGATCAAGCAAGTGACCTTGCTAAAAATGCTACATTATTTGTTAATGTTGGTGATGGCGTAGATATTACTGAAGCCACAGAAGATATGATTACAGCAATGAAGGCTTTCGATATCCAAGCTGAAGATAGCATTAAAATTGTTGACGATTATAACCAAATAGGTAAATATATATTGCCTAAACATATAGTAATATATGGGGATTTTTTAATCCTAGAAAGTAGCTATAACGGTTAAAACGTGATGGGACACGCAAGACCGTGGTAATTAAAATAAGAATAGTAAATTAACAATTAAGGAGGAATAAGATATGATATCTTTGTCTCAAAAACAAATAATTTTAGGAGGTCTTTTAGGAGATTCTTCTATAAATAATAAAAACGTGCAATTTTCACAAAGTATTAAACAAAAGGAATATCTACTTTGGAAAGCTAAACAATTTAATAAAAATATAAAATATATAAATAACACCTTTAATGAAAAGAAATATCCAAGGTGTTATTTTTATTATTACATAAAAAATGAGGATATTCAGTTTTACAGTTTTATTTGCAAAAATTTATATTCGAAAAGAAGGAAGAAAATATCATTAAAATATTTAAACGAATTAGATGCATTGTCTCTTGCAATTTGGTGGATGGATGATGGATCAATTTGTTTATCTAAGAGAAATAGATATGGTAAATTAGCAACAGAGTGTTTTAATTACGAAGAACATATTTTAATGAAAAAATATTTTAAAGAAAAGTGGAATATAAATGTTCAAATTAAGTCCGAAAAGAATAAATACTATTTCCTAAGATTTAATGTAACTGAGTTAAAAAAATTAATATCTATTATATATAAATATGTATGTGAAGTACCTTCAATGATTTATAAAATTGATTTGCAATACCAATATAACGGCAGAATTGGTAATGATTTTATTGAAGTATATAGTTATATAAACGAACATAAGTAAATACTATTCTATTTTATCGAACCTTAGAGACTGTAATGGTTGTATAGGTAACTATATAACCTTCGCTACTCCCCTATTTATAGGGTGAAGATCCAGTCCGAACTCACACGATAATCCCAAATAAAAAAAGAAATGTGAGAGTATGCCAGAAATGACATACCGCCATATGAAAATATGGTCAGTAACCAGACATGGTGAAAGTAACAGTTTTGAATAAGTTTGCTTTATCCGCTACAGACATCGGCGAAGCTATGAAACGTTCTGCTTCTGCCCTTGAAACTGGAAATAATTCATTTGAAGAAAGTATTGCCTTAATTACAGCTATGAATGAAATCGTTCAAAATAGTGAAAATACAGGTAATACATTAAAGGTATTTAGTTTAAGACTTCGTGGAGCAAAAGCCGAATTAGAAGATATGGGTGAGGATACCGATGGCTTATGTGAATCCACCTCAAAACTTCGTGAACAGTTAAAATCATTGACTGGTGTTGATATTATGCTCAATGACAATACCTTTAAGTCAACAACACAGATAGTTAAAGAGTTGGGTGCAACGTGGGACAAACTTAGCGATTCTTCACAAGCAGCCACCCTTGAGCTTGTTGCAGGTAAAACAAGAGCAAACAATGTAGCGGCGTTGCTTAAAAACTATCAAAAAATTGATGATGTTATGGAAAGTCTTGGTGATGCTGAAGGTTCGGCTTTAAAAGAAAATAAAGCTATTGTCGATTCTATTGATGGACGTATCAAAGTATTATCTGCTACTGCTGAAGATTTTTGGCAAAAATTTATTGACACAGATTTAGTAAAAGATACCATATCATCACTTAGTGGTATATTAAATCTATTAACAAAAATTATTGATAAAGTTGGTTTACTTCCAACCTTATTAACCCCTATAGGTGCTATAATAGGGAAAAAGCTGGGTTATGCAAGTATATAATTTACAAGGTTATATACACATATAAATGTAGTAAGCAATATGTGCAAGGCTCAGAATATATCTCGTGCCGAGGTGAGAATCCTTGGATAAAACACAAAGAACTTGTATATACAAGGAAGATATATAAGTAAAATCAACTACAGATGCTACACTGTAGACCTCTGATATGACTGTGTGTGAACTACGCAGCCTCTAAGATTCGTGAGACTTAGATAAGAACTGGAACGACTCGTGTGACTCATAATGTAGCACGATGATCTAATCAGCAGAGAGGCGTACTGCCTATATAGGTAAGTGCTGCTCCCATCGACTACCAAGAGGGCGTAGGTTATATTATAACCCACGAAGGTATAGTCATAACCCTATCATTGAGTGTGATAGTAAAAAAGTTCAATCGTAACTATACGATGCGAAATAATAGCGAGATTATTACTCTTCTACTGCTGACTTTGTAAAACAGAGTAGATAAATAATTAAATAAACAGAGAATAATAACAAAAGAGCAGTTAAACAACTACTCTTTTGAAAAAGAATTAAAAGCATAAAACAACTATTTTCATACTCTATCTCTATATGAAATATCCCCTAATAGAATTATATGATATTTTATATAAATATACAACATTTTGTTTTCGACATTTTGTGACATTGTTTGTCATTTTCTTGTTTTCATTACTTCTTCTACTTCTATTGCTTTTTGTTTATTAGAATGTATGTTCTTGTAGATTATTGTCAATTATTGGTATATAATAAAACAAATATTAATGATTGGTGGTATATAATATGCGTGAACATGTTTATCAAAAGATGTGGTTTAAAAATTTTATATTAATATTAATTCCAACCCTGATATCAGTTATTGGTGTTGTGATTTCTAATGTTTCAAATCAAACATTTAAATTATTTTTAATAATAAGCACTATTATTTTGCTAATAATTCTGATTAGTTTTATGATTTATTCTAGTAATTTTGAAGAAAGTATTTATCAAGAATTGCAACAAATGAAGGATAAAAATATATATTTAACAAGCATTTTAGCTCATATGGAAAATGATTATAAAACTGCAACATTTGAGATATCTAGCTTTTCTGATTTAACAGAAAAATGGGCTGGAACAATTAATTCATTTGCTCACAACATAATAAAAAATGGTGTTATTTCAGATAAGGCATGGAATAAGGTTAAAATTATTGATACAATTTGTATGTACACTAAAAATATTATTCAACAATATTGTAACAACTTTAATAAATCAAATATATCGGTAGCCTATATATCTTATACAAAAGATGACAATAATGAAGAATGGATACATATGAGTTCACATTCAGATTCAATAATGCTTAGACCAAACGCCTGTAAATGTAAAGTTAGATTGTCTGAATGTACCTATCATTATGCTGATTTAATTCGTACTCAACTGTCTGATTTGGAAATTGCTATGGATAATAATGAAATACTTAGGATTTTTAAAAAAGTATCAACAACTTCTGATTTGAGTAAATATACACAATATATTGCTATTCCTTTATATTGTAAAAGTGGTAATTTGTTAGGAATATTTCAAATTGTAACTAAATACAATTATATTATTGAAACCGATAAGCAAAAAATGATTCAATTTATTACTAATATGATTATTCCATTTGCGAATTTGATAGTGTTAACAGATAAAATTTATAAAGGGTTATATATTAATCCTCAGGAGATTAACGAGGAGGTTGACTAATATGGCTAAATATAAAAAACAAGAAGTTCATATGATTGATATGTCTGGAAGATTGAAAGTTAAAATTGTTCATGAAGAATTCACACTAGAAGATGAAAAAGAATGGGAAAATGAAATTAATGAGACGCAAAAGAAATTAGAAGAACGTATGAAACGATATGACGAGTATATAAAGTCAATATTTATATCAGCACATTCAGATTCATATCAACCTAGTGATAAGGACAGTGATTATTTTATAAATGAATATAGTGAAAAGTTTATTGGAAGAAATTCGGATAACATAAAAAATAGACTTGAATTATATCGTAAATATTTAGAAGAACAAGACAATTAATCATTCTACTGCTACTTCATTAAACAAAGAAGATGAAAATTATGGTAAACAAATTCAATTCAGAAGAAATTACAAGATAATTATACATACTATCTAATTAAATTTAGATTATTATTGGAGGATTGATACTATGAAAATTTTACGAGATAAGGAATGGGGTAATTAATAATAAGATATTATTTACTCTTTTATTTGGGATGGCATAATCCCCATTAAGATATTTATTTTTGTTTTTGAGACATTATAATTCAATTATGATGTCTCTTTTGTGTTGTAAAAAAAAACAAAATAAAGAGCAGCAATCTCTTATTCTACTATTTGAAAAAAGAAAGGAAAATCAAACTATGAAAAAAATTATTTACACATTAAAACAGTTATTACCATTAACTTATTATTCAAAATACAGAGTCCAGAATGGATCAAAAGAACTCGCAATCTGGACTCAGTGGTTTGGTAAGCCATTTAATATTAAACGATTTACGCTTACTAATTAATGAAATTTAGTTCCATCACATTTTGGACATGGTGGCATTGTATCAGTATCATCGTCTAATACAACCACCTGTCCACAGTTATCACAGGTATATGTTCCTTTACCTGGTTTCTCTCCTGTATTTGGCATATGTAAACCCTCCTCTCTGTAATTAATATAAATATTTTACCACTAATTGTCAGAATTTAGTAGTTAGAACATACGTTTAGTTAGATATTGCCAAATTACATTAATTAATTTTTCTATTTTAGCCAAAACATATGTTTAGAATAGAAATATGTCAATAATTAGTATATAATGGAATATAATACTAATGATTGGGGAAATAGAATATGACAAACTCAGATTATATATTATTTTTAGACGAAAGTGCAGAAACAAAAACAAACCCATATTTGTTACTCGGTGGTATTATAATATCAAGAAATAATTACAAAAAGTTTTTGATACCATCTGTACAGAATACAAAATCTATTTTAGGGAATTCTAATATCGTATTTCATTATACTGATATCCTTAAAAAGCAAAAAGATTTTAAAATCCTATGTTCAAATGCTGATATGCGTACTAAGTTTTGGACTTCATTAAGGAAAAGTATTGATGAGACAGATTTTAAAATAATAACTACATATACTAATGTGAAGGATTATCTTAACGAATATCCAGAATTTTCTCATGATATATATGAGATACTTTTTTCTTCTGTAATAAATAGTTATATACACTTTTTAATAAAAAATAAAGCTCGAGGAAGTATAGTGTTTGAATCTAGAGAAGAAACACAGAACAGAAAAATACAAAAACATTATTTTAATATTCTGCAAAATGGTACTAATATTTATATTCCAGAAGCAATTGATAAATATATAACAACAACGAGTTTTACTGTAAAAGAAGAAAACAGTATTGGATTACAAATGGCAGATATTGTTGCATATAATTGTATAAGATATATCAATGGGTATAAAATTCAACATTCTATGTGGAATGTTTTAGAACCCAAAATATATGATGGGTACAAAGAAAATCTTAACTCATATGGATTGGTAAAATTATTTTAATGTTGACAATAGGTTTATTATTTGATAAAATACTCCTTACAAACAAGGAAATGGGTGTCCATTAGCCTTGACTTGTATCATATCAAACAGAAATGGGTGTCCATTAGCTGATAGGTATGTGGCATCAGGAGGAATTTAAACAATTGTCTTTGACATGCGTTTAACACATGAGGTAATACAGAGTCGTAGAAATATGGCTCTGTATTATTTTTTTCTAAAAATAAAAGAGCAGGATTAATCTTCTGCTCTTTTTCAGTGCAATAAAAAGAGTAGCAACTTCTACTACTCTTCTATTTCTACCAATTATTCGGTTTCCAAGTATAACCACAGTTACCACAACGGTTAACAGTTTTGCTTGCACCAAGCAAACCCCAGAAATTATTGACTCCTCTAGCACCTGTTGTAATTGTAGTTGAATCACACTTAGGACAATGGATTAAGTTACTATTCTGATGTTGTACCTGTGTTTTGAATTGTGACATTTTTAGTTGGAATTCTATTGGATCTTTTTGTTTGAGATCTATCATGGAATCAAAGAATGATGCGCTACGAGTTATTTTAATTAATATATTTTTTTCATCTCCTGTTAGTACCGTATCTACTAATTTATGTTTACATATTGGACATTCGAAGTTGTTGTCTGCTATCCAGCCAATATATCCAGACCCCCAAAAATCATCATCTTTACGATGATTTTTACAATTTTGACATAATTTAATATATTTCATAAATTTTTACCTCCTTTTATGAATGATTATACCATAGATTTATACAAAGTAAATCATTTTGCATATAGCTTGTACAATATGATGCAAAAAATGTTTTTTCATTTGGAAAGAAAATATCCGATGATGTCTTAAATGCTCTTGATAAATTAGAGCCAGACATGATCGAAACAACAAATAGTACGAAAGGTTTAGCCAAAGAATTAGGCACAACAAGTAAAAGTTTTATTGACTTTTGTACAAATTTAAAAAATGGTAACATCACCCTTAAAGAAGGTCAGACATATCTTCAGGCATACCGAGAGCAATTAAACACTACCAGATTCAGTTTAAAAAACATTGGGGCTTCAATCAAGAATTTCTTTGGAACTCTTGGTGCAAATGCATTAAATATATTTGGTGGTATGGTGATTGGAGCTATTATTAGTTCTGGCATTCAATTAATTAATAAAGGTATTGAAAAATACAATAAAAAGGTTGATAAGATTGCTAATTTAAATAAAAAACTTGAAAATTTAAATGAAACTTTTGAGACCAACAAGCAAAAAATCGAAGATATTAATACTTCTCTTGAAGATAATAAGAAACGTATTGAAGAGATTCAGAACTTAGATAATATTACTTATGTTGATAAGCAAGAGATTGAAAATCTTAAAGAAATTAATCGTCAGTTAGAATCCCAAAAAAAAATCCTTAAAGATTCACAAGATCAAGTTGGTAAAGATTATGTTCAAACTTTAATTGAAAAAGATGACTTGGATTTTACTACCAATAAAGGTAAAGAAGGTAAAGCTAAAAAATGGAAACCAACTGATTTGGCTACTTTAGGTTATGAAAGATGGTATAGAATTGAAAAAGCAAGAAGTGAAGATACTGATTATATAAAACTTAAAGACGCTATTGATGATCTTGAAAAAATAAATAGTTATTCCTCTACAGCTAAAGATAAATATAATAAATATATTAATAGTAAAGGGCTAGGATATATAAATGATATTCATCTTGATGATGAAAAGGCTAAAAAAGATTTAGAAATAATTAAAGCAAGATATACTGAAGTTTCTAAACTTATTCAAGATATTAATAAAAATTATCCTGAACAGATGTCTTCAAAGGAAGTGCAAGACTTATTAAATGAGCAACTATCTTATCTTAAATATATTGATTTCGACTCTTGGGCTGACCAAAATATCACTAGAATTTTAAATAAAGATAGCTTCAAAGACATAGGTAAGGCATTAAAGGCGAAAATTGAAGAAGGACTTAGCGATGAAGACATATTGCAGGCATTTAATTCTAATGGCATAACGGAAGGACTTGAAGAAGAATATCAAAAAATCTCCGACTGGGGTCTCGATGATTATGCTGAACAAATTAAGAATGGTACTATTCAAACTGTATTTGGCAATGTCGATATGGATAAACGTACCATTATTAATTGGTCTGACGAACTTAAACAAACTTATGCAGATGCATTAGCAAGTTGGGATTATGATCCAGAAGTAGGTTCTATTGATACTGTATTTGGTGGTTCTGAACGTTTTGGAGAAGACTTAAATGGAAATGGCTGGGAAGTTGCATTTACTCCTATTCTACCAGATGGAACATTCTTATCAAAAGATACTGTTGAAGAATATATTAATCAGATTCTTGCAGAAGCATATGCTGATGACGGAAAAGTTACCGATGATGAATTGAAAGAGCTTGATGCTCAGGGACGACAAATTGGTGATACATTTGTTCAAGGAATTTATGCCGGTGTTGACGATAGTCAAAATTATGACAATAATGGAAACTGGGCAGATGTAGTTGGTCGTCTTATGCACTTCTCTGGTAAAGACGGTGCAATCCAACTTTTAAAAAAACAATTTGGAGAAGATTTAACTGAACAAGATTTATTATCCAGTGATGAGGCTAAAAAATTATTAAAAGGTATAGCTCAAACCTTGTATGATGACCAAAGTGAAGAATCTATTAAAAAAGCTGCAAGTTATATTGTAAAACTTTTTAGAGATGAAACTTCTCAAGCTTTCCAGAACTTTGAATATTCTCCATCTGATATTTTTAAGTTAAAAGATGCTGATAATAATTCAACTAAACTTGGTCAATTGTCTGACCAACTTGATAATATACAATCGGCTTATACTAGCTTAATGGATACAATAGATCAATATAATGAGACTGGTTATATTACTGTTGATCAGTATCAAGCTATATTATCTAATGGCTCTCAGTTTTTAGATTATTTAATTGATGAAGATGGTAATTTAAAAACCGATACAGAATCAATGAAAGAACTAACCAAGGCAAGACTCCTTGCAATGGAAGCTCAAATGCAACAAGGACTTATTGATAATGTAACGGGCATTAATACTGAAGCAGATGCGATGACTTATTTGTCTAGTACAAATTATGAATTAGCAGAAAGTTATAATGAAGTTAGTGAAGCAGCTTTAGAAGCATGGAAGGTTCAAGCTTTAAATAATGGAATATCTCAAGATACAATAGATAAAGTCTTGAATAAACGAAAAAGTGATTCTAAAAAAATATCTGATTTAACTCAGAAAACAATTTTAGGAGTTGATACAAACCCTGATTCGACTTTAAAATCGAGTAGTTCTAATTCAGGTTCCTCTAAATCTAATTCTAAGGATTCTATTGATATAATAGATTTTGCCGAAGAAAAACTTAATCATTTAAACACATTAATTGATGATACCCAAAAACATATTGAACAGTTAGAGGGTTCAGGCAATAAAAATGCTTTAGTTGATAGTTTAGTAGACATCAATAAATCTAAAATGAACACCTTAGAACAGGTCAGCGATTTATATACTAGAATGACTGATGAGTATTTGGCTAAAATTCCCGAACAATATAAAGGATTAGCCAAAGAAGGTGGTCTTGAAATAGATAAATTTATTGGTGATGGAAATTCCAAGGTTGCAGATGCAATTAAGGATTACCAGACTTGGGCTGATAAAGTAGACGACATTAATTCTCAATTAATAGAATTAAAACAGACATTAAAAGACCTTGAAGTTGATAAATTCAACAACATCAAAGATGATTTCGATTCTATGTATAGCATCTTAGATAAAAATAAATCTAAAATTAAAGATGTTGTTAGTTTATTAGAAACTCAGGGACAAAATGTTGGTCAAGGATTCTATGAAGAATTAATAACCGAAACTAAATCTCAAATTCAGATACTTAAAGAAGAACGTGATACACTTACTTCTCAAATGACTTCTGCATTAAGAAATGGTATTGAATATGGTTCAAATGAATGGAAAGATATGTATGATGCATTACAAGATGTAGATTCTTCTATTATATCTTGCGAAAATGACTTAAAAGATTTTCAGAAATCTATTAATGAATTGCATTGGAATACTCTTGAAAAGATTAAAGACCAGTTTTCTTCTATCTCAAGTGAGTTAGACAGTTTAAATAGTTTATTAGAGAAAGATACAGTTACTTCAAATGGTAAATTTACTTCTGAATCAATTACTAGAATTGGTTTATTAGCTCAAAAATATGAATTGGCAAGGAATGAAGTTGCTCAATATAACAAGGAAATTAAATATCTTGAAAACTTATATAAAAATGGCAAAATATCAATTAATGAATATACCGATAAACTTAATGAGTTAAGAGATTCACAATTTTCTTCTATTTCTACCGCAGAAGAAGCTAAAAAGGCTATATTAGATTTAGCCGAAGCGAGAGTTAATGAGGCTATTGATGCTATTGATGAAGAAACCGATGCTTACGAAGAGTTAATTAATAAGCAGAAAGATTCATTACAAGCCGAAAAAGATTTATACGAGTATAAGAAAAACATCGCACAGAAAGAAAAAGAAATCTCTGCATTAAAACGTAAAATTAATGCAATGATGGGGTCTGATGATGCTTCCACTATTGCTGAACGTGAAAAACTTGAAGCTGAACTTGCTGAGGCTGTTAACGACTTAGAGGATTATAAGTATGACCATTCAGTTGAAGTTCGTAGTGACGCATTAGATAAAGAGTTGGAAGATTATAAAGATGCACAAGATAAACGAACCGAAGCTTTAAAGGATTCTTTAAAAAATGAAGAAGAAGTTTTAAATAAAGCTATAAGCGAAGCAAAATCAAGAGCAAATGAAATTTCTAATACTCTTTTAACTTTAGAGAGGAAACAAGGTATTACTATTGCTTCTTGCATAATAACTCCTTGGCGTACAGGTTCTAGTGCTATCGCAGGATATAATCAGGCACTTAATTCTAGCACAAGTAATTTTACTGCTAAATTAAATGGAATTAAAACCAATATTCAAAGTGTTCAGACACAGGCTAATAATATGGCAAGCACTATAATGTCAGCATTTAATATTAGTAATAATTCTGGAGTTTATGAAGCAATTTCTAAGGTTAGACAAAATCTTTATAATACTTCTGTTGAGTCTATTCATTTAAAACAATGGATAAGTTCGGCTTTAAACAGCACTTACGGTAATGGCGCAGTTAATTCTATTAACAATGTTAAAGATGCTGCAAATAAAGCTAGTAGTTCAGTAAATGGACTTAGATATGAACTTGATAAACTTAATGGAATAGGTGCTGGTGTCGGAATAGGTGCTGGTGTCGCTCTTGGCACATCTATATCTAAAATCAGCAATGGAATCGCAGATGGTATTAGAAGTCTTAGTGACGAAATTCGTAAGAAACTAGGTGAACAACATACTTTTAGTGGTGGTGGACGAAAATTATATCCTGATTTCAGCGGAGGTGGACGAAATTTATATGCCGATGGTGGTATTGTAGATGGCAAAATAGACAAAGAAGCTAGACGTTTTGGTGAAGATGTTACTATATTTGCAAAGAAAGGCGAAAGAGTTTTATCATTAGAGCAAACCAAATCTTTCGATAAACTTGTATCAAATCTTCCTGAAATTACACCTAAACTAGAAGATTTTGTTAAGACTTTTAAGTTACCACAAAATAATTTTACTAAGGTTGGAAGTTCTACACCTATCATAAATATAGATGCTGGAATAACAGTTCAGGGAAATATAGATAAGAACTTTGCTAAAGAGTTTGAAAATATGCAGAATCAATTAACAAAGAATGTAACAGGTAAAATCGCTACTTCTTTAGAAAAATTAGGTATGCAAAAAAATAACTGTAGACCATTATAATTCTAGGAGAGTCAATGTCAAAGTTGGCTCTCTTATTTATTTAAAATAAAATATAAAGGAGTGATATTAATATGGAATATATAGACGCAATAGACTTTACATTCAATGGTAAAAATTCTAAAAGCGATTTTGGATATATAATTGTTTCTTTTGATAAATCCAGTGGATTTTCTGAACCTGATACTGCACAATCATTAGAGGTTACAAAAGAAAATGTTGGTAATAATCCTAAAGCAAAATTAATCGAATTGTCTTATGAAAATGTATTACAACCTTGTTTTGGATTAATGAAATGTGATGGTGAAGCATTTAGTAAAGAAGAAATTCGCAATATTCATAAATGGCTCATGGTAAACGAATATACAACACTTTTAATTAACAATTCACTTTGTAATAATGTTCATTTCAATGCAATAGCAACCAATATAGAAATTAAAAAAATTAATAGTGGTATTGTAGGAGTTGCTGTAACTTTTGAATGTGATAGCCCATATGGATATCAAACCGCTTCTACTTCTTATACTATATCAGGCAACAAAACATTTGCACTCAATAATACTTCTGATGATTTTTTAAATAATGAAATATATATTAAGCCATATATAAAAATTATAAAAGAAGATTCTGGAGATTTTACTATTAAAAACACCACTTTAAACCAGACAACTGTTTTAAATTTATTAAATCAAGAAGAAGTTATTATGGATTGTGAAAACATGATATTATCTTCTTCTATTCCTAATCGAAATTTATATTCTAAATTTAATAGAGTGTGGGTATCTTTGGCTCTTGGAATAAACTCTATCAAAGTCACAGGTAATGGAACTATTACAATATCTTATGATGTTGCACGAAAGGTAGGAATATAAATGATTATAGATTTAGAAACACTAAAAAAAATATCTGATAGTAAAATGTATATTGCTAAGGGTAATAAAGATATTTACGAGTGTATCAGAAAACCAACTGATTTAAAGTTTACTTTAAATTTAAATCAGTATAGTGAAGCTAATTTTCAGTTATATTATAAAGGTAATGAAAATTCATTTGATAATATAGAAACCAACACAAGAGTACATATAGACAATTTAGGTTGGTGGATGTCTACTACTCCTACTTACACAAATGAAAATGGAATTAAATCTAAAGATTGTAAATTGTATTCTATCGAATATGAATTGTCTCAAAAAAATCTAAATTCATTTTATATAAATAGTGGTGAAGATGGAAGTATAGATGGAGTAACTTTTTATAATGAAAATGATACTTCTAAGTCTTTATTAAACCTCGCTTTAGAGAAAGCTTCTAATTGGTCTGTCGGATATATACACCCTGAATTAATCAACAAGCAAAGAACTTTTTCCATTGAAAGCATTAATATATACAGCTTTTTAACTGAGGAAGTTGCGAAAACATTACAATGTATATTTATATTTGACACTGAAAATTATACTGTTTCAGCATATCCTATAAAGCATTTTGGTGAATATATGGACGTTTATTTAAGTAATGAAACAGTTATTAAAACTCTTACACAATCTCCAATAGATGAAAATGGAATAACAAACTGTATTAGAGTTACAGGCAGTGACGACCTAGATATAAGAGCTGTTAATTGTGGATTTGAATATATATATGACTTATCTTATTTTTATAATAGAATGAGTGATAACTTATTAACTGCATGGAAATCATATATATCTATATGGAATGATAATAAAGAGTCTTTTAAAAAGTCACAGTTAGAACATAACAAAATTGAAAATATTATGATGAATTTAAAAGATAAACAGCCTGATGATGCTAAATCTGAGAATTGGGATGATTATGGAATAGATGAATTAGAGTTATTACTGAAAACAGTAGAAACTTCTATTAAAGATTATGAAAAGCAAGGATATAATTATTCTATTTCACCTTTTTATACTACATATATAAAGTATTTAGAAAAAAGGAATGCATTAAATTCAGCATTATCGAATAAGAAAAAACAATACTCGTCATATGAAACTCAATTAAAAGACATTGCTAATGAAATAATTGCGATAAAATCCAAAGTATTATTATCAAATAATTTCACATCAGACCAATTAGTTGAATTGTCACAGTATATTAAGGAGGGTGATTATAATGACACCACATTTGCAATTACTGATATTTATACAGAAGAACAGATTCAACAGAAACAATATGATTTAATGGTAAGTGCGACAGAAGCTCTATCTTCCTTAGCACAACCTCAGTATCAGATTCAAACTGATATAATAAATTTAATGAAAATACCAGCTTTTGAAATTAATTATAAAAAAATTGCGTTAGGAAATTTCATAGTAGTTTATTTAGATAAAAATTATTCATTAGATGAAAGAATAGTTTCATTAGAATTTTCGTCCCAAAATAGTGACGAATTTGCGATAACTTTTAGTAATTCAACACGTTCCGTCACAGGAATGAGCGATCTTGACTACCTTCTGAATAATTCAACAGGAGTTTCATCAAGTTCATATACCAATTCGTCTGGTAGCGGTGGTTCGGGAGGTAGCGGTTCATCTAAAAATTCTAATGACTATGTAACAAGGGCTGAATTATCAACAGCATTAATGAATATGTCTATGGGTGGTGCTGTATTTTCTAGCGAACAAATTAACGCTCTTGAAAAAATAGCCGATGGAAAAATCGACACAATTGATTCTAATTATATCTATACTAAATTATTAGAAGTTGAGCAAGCCAAATTTGATGAACTTGCTTCAAAAATAATAACAGCTGAATGGATTGAAGCTCATCAAGCAATATTTGATTTTGTTAAGGTAAAGGATTTTGAAGCATATAGTGGTAAAATTAATACTCTTTTATCTGGTAATATTAGTTCGTGGGATATGCAAACTATTAATTTAACTTCTAAAAATGTTACTTTTGAAGAAGGTTTTATTAAAAGTTTAATCGCAGAATATATAACTGCTAAAGCAATTTTTGGCGATTCAATTAGTACAAATGAATTTAAAATATTATCCGATAGTGGTCATTTGTCAATCTTTGAAAATGTAATACAATTCAGAGATAAAAATAACATAGTAAGAATCCAAATAGGTGAAGATACTGATGGTAACTTCACTTTTTTTGTGCTAGATGATACAGGGAAAGGCACATTAATCGACTCAACTGGTGTCAAAGAGAAGGCTATTGCAGATGGATTAATTAAGTCTGAAAAATTGGCTAGTAAGTCTAACACTTATGATGGTATTTCAGCAGATAAGTTAAATATAGATTCTGTTGTTACAGGAATAAATAATGGTACTACTTCTATTAACTCTACTAAAGTTTATTTTGATAGTGATAATAAGTCGTTAAATACTATTATGCAAGAAATGACAACTAAAGTTACTAGAGTAGATGGAAAACTCTTATACGATGTTGTTATAACGTCAAGTAATGGTACTACAATAACCGACACAACGGTATTAACAGCAAATATATATGATTATGGTACTACTACTATTGCCACAGGAAATTTCACTTATCAATGGTATTTAAATGGAACAGTAATTAAAAATGCAACGGAAAAAACATATACGGTAGATGCATCATCGTTAAGTAATGGTGGTCAATTTACTTGTAAAGTTAGTTATGAGGAGTGATAATTAAAAATGGGTTCAACAACAGGCTCAATAATTATAAATGTAAAAGGAAAAGATGTTACAGTAGGTGTTAATGCACCTGCTAATCCAAAAGATAATGAACTATGGTTAGACACAAATGATGGACAAAATATATTAAAATATTATAGTTCTAAAGATAAAAAATGGCACAATGTAAATGATATGTCTGGTGAATTTGGAAAAATCTACAATGAATTAAAAACAAATTATTATACAAAAACAGAAAGTGATGATTCCGTAAAGACTATTATTGGTGAAACTACTATCACAAAGTCTGATGGTAAAGAAGTCAATATGAAAGATGCGATAAATTCTGTTATAGATACGGCAAATAGTCATACAACTCAAATAGGCAAAATAGAAACTAAATTTGGTGATTACTCTACTATCGAAGATGTTAATACCAAAATTACTAAGGCTCAACAGACTTCTGAAGATTATACAATAGAAGCTATTAAGAACTTAAATATTGGTGCTGCTAATTTAATTAATGGTTCAACTATATATACAGAAGACAATAAACTATCTATAACAGCAACAAAAAATACATATTCTCAACAAATAGATAAAATTTCAGTAGATCTTAAAGAAAATGAGACCTACACAGTAAATTGTCTGGCAGATGCTGCCTGGGGAACTGAAAACATTTCGGCAGAATTAATGTGTACAAATGAAGAAATCATTAGCGGAGTACGTCTGTTTACTTTATATACTAATTATCAGTATTCACAGACAAATATTGATAAATATTCGGCTAATGGATATTCGGGTAAATGGACTTGTAGACCAGTTGGAAATCTGAAAGTAAATGATATAGCAAGAATACTTGTATATAACACTACGACAAAGACTAATAATTATATATTAACTAAGGTTACAAGCATAGCCTCAGATAATAAATCAGTAACAGCTACAAGTTTAGGATTATCTACCAATTATAATATGTCTTTGGTAATATCTAATTATTCATATTCACAAGCAAATATTGATAAGTATTCTGCTAATGGATATTCGGGAGCTTGGGTTGTTAATAGTATTTCAGGAATAGCTGTTAATGATGTTGTTAGAATACGTTTAACCAACTCTACTACTAACAAATATAACTATATAATTGCAAAGGTTACAAAATTAGATACAACTAATACTAAGATAACAGCAACATCAATGGGTGCTTGTGTAATAAGTTCATCTGGTGGAATAGTCTGCAAGACAAATGACACAGTATATTTAAAATGCAGAGCTTCAGGTGGTGCCTCAGAACTTAGATATAAGTATGACGCTCAAATAGTGAGTACAGGTGAGACAGTAACGCTTCAGGATTGGTCGGATAATGATAGCTTTGAATATTTGGTAAATTCAGACTTTACAGATGGTTTGGATATTACAGTAAGCATAAAAGATAAAGGTGACAATGTTGTTACATCAAATACAGTAAGATTATTTGTAAATATAGCTGATGATGGTAGTGGTTATCAGTACCCATCAAATGTTACGATTGTTGATACAATTAAGGCTTGGCTGGTATGTGATGATTTAACAAAGACAATATATCCTATGCCTTATACTTTTAAATGTACAAAAACAGGTAAATATATTTTATGGTTAGGTGTTAATCAGAATGGAAAAACTCATATGTTTTGGAACTTTAAGTTAGAACGTGGTGATAAGGCAACAGACTGGTCAATTAATCCAGTTGAGGAACAAGCAACTCTTAAAGTTTCGTCTGATAAAATAAATGCCGTTGTATCGAGTTTAGATTCTGAAGGAAGCATTACATTAACTGATAAAATGGCTGAAGTGGTTGCAAACACTATTTCTTTGAATGGTAATGTTAAAGTTAATGGAGACATGATTGTTAATGGTGCTATTACTGTTGATAAAATTGATAGCAATGCTATTACTTCTGATAAAATATCTACAGATGCTATCAAATCTAAAAACTATATTGAACCTAGTAATACTTCTACACCATATTCTGAAGCAGGAACTTATTTAAATTTAAGCAATGGTACTATTACAAGTCCAGTATTTGTTGTTGATAGTGAAGATGAAAAGGGCTATTTAAAGAATATTGAAATAACAGATGGGATTATAACTCAAATTCAAAAAAATGATGCGGGTAAAATTTTATGCAAAACAGAATTGAAAAATGCATCTTTAACTATTACCCCATATAGTACAGAAGGTGAGCCTAGTCCCGAACCTGTTATTAAATTACATAGTAGTTCTTATATAAAAGATAGTGAGCCTTTCGGAAGTTTGACGATAGGTGGTTCTCATCTTACTCAAGATGAGCTATATGCATTTCAGGTGCTTGGAGATTTTGGAGCATTTGGTGATGCAAGTTGTAAAAACCTTTTTTCTAGTCCAAATATAATAACCGATGTTGTAAAATCAAATACCTCAGTTGTCGAAATTGGAGTTTATAATGAAGTTCTAGTTTCAGCCAATAATAAATGTACAGTAGTTATAGATTCAAATAAAATTAGTAACATAGCTTCTTTTAGACCATCGGGTACTGGTGGCTCTACAATAACCGATAAGTCAGGAGTTAAATGCGCTCCTTTAAATTTGGGTACATCAAATAATAGATGGAATAATCTTTATATATCTTCATCTGCAATATCAACATCTGATAAGAATAAAAAACATAATATTAATATCATTAATTCAAATAATGCAAAAAAAATTATTAATGGCTTACTTCCTAAAACATACAAATTTGATGATGGAACAAGTGGACGTACACATTATGGATTAATTGCTCAAGATGTCGAACAGTTATTAATTGAACTTGGAATAGATACAAAAGATTTTGCTGCTTTTATAAAATCACCTAAGATAAATGAATATGAAGTTGATAAAGTTGATGAAAATGGTAATATTATCTTGAATGAAAATGGTAATTCTCAAAAAGAAATAAAATATGAAGTAATTGAGGGTGAATATGACTATGCACTTCGATATGAAGAGTTTATAGCTCCACTTATAAAAGTAGTACAGGAACATGAAAAAGAAATTGAAGAATTAAAAAATAAAAATACAGAGCTTGAAAACAAATATAATGATTTGCTTTCAAGAATTGAAAAGTTAGAAAACACAGAAGGGAGTAATTAATTATGAGTTTAACAGGTTATGGATTAGCAAATTTTGGATTATCAAAAATTGGAACACCTTATGTTTATGGAATGAAAGGACAAGTATTAACTAAGGCTAAGTTTGTTGAGTTGCAGAAAATGTATGGTGTTAGCTATATTTGGAGTAGTGATTCAAAGAAGATTGGTAAAGTATGTTGCGATTGTTCAGGTTTAATTTCGTGGTATACAAATAAAATGTTGGGTAGTAGTCAATTATATGCCGATGCAGTTAAGAGACAGTCTATTTCAACTATAGACGAAGCGCCTATTGGTGCTACTGTATGGAAACAAGGGCATGTAGGAATATTCATTGGTTATGAAAATGGTGTTCCTATGTATGTAGCCGAAGATGGTTCTGCTTATGGTTGCAGAAAAAATAAGTTAAGTAATGCTAAATTTACACATTGGTTATTACAGTCTTATATTACATATGATATGAACACAAGCAAGAAGAATAAAGATTCAGCAAAGCCTAGTATTAAATATAAAGGTCATTGTGAAAATCTTGGTGATACATCGGTTGTTAAAGATGGTGCTACTTGTGGAACTACTGGTAAAGCATTAAGGCTTGAAGCATTATCAATTGTAGGTTTAGATAATTTACCTGGTGCTGGTATAGCAGGACAAGCACATTGCCAGACTATTGGTTGGCAAGACCAAGTTATATTTGGTAATGGAAATTATATTGGTACTAAAGGAAAACGATTAAGAATGGAAGCTATTAAATTAACTTTGTTTGGTGCTAATGCAGATAAATATAATATTTGGTATAGAGTACATATGCAGAGCATTGGTTGGGGTGCTTGGGTTAAGAATGGTGCGATGGCTGGAACAGTAGGACAGAAAATTCGAATTGAAGCGGTTCAGATAAAAATATTGAAGAAATAAAATTTTAGGGATATCAGATTAATTTCTGGTATCCCTATTTTTTACGATTTTGGAGATGTATTATTTTGCTCTTTATTAAACATATTTATAGCATCTATCTGTGATTGATTTAGTATGTGTATATACACATTATAGGTTACAGATATGTTTTTATGTCCCATTAATTTTGAAACTACTGAAATGTCAACACCTTGAGATACTAAATAACTTCCAAAACTATGACGTAAAGAATGCATTCCACAATGTTTAACTTCGCAATTTGCCCTTATTAACATTGCATTTAATGTTTTTGTTATATTTCTCATGTTTGCTATATTGCCTGTTTTTGACATACAAACATAATCTAAATCCTCTGTTGATTTATTATGTTCTTTTAAATACATTAAAACTTCCATAGCTCTATCGCACAATGGAATAGTTCTTTTTGAGCTAGATCTTTTCAAAGTTGTTTCTACATAGATATATTTTTCTTTGTTCGATTTTTTTTCTTCTCTGTTCTTTACCTTACTTAAATTTCTATTTACTGATATATACTTTTTAGCTAAATTAACATCACACCATTTTAATCCAAGTGCCTCAGAAATTCTTAATCCAGTATACATAATTAGTATTATAATTTTTGCATTATTTCCATATACTAAATCTCCTTCTTCACCATTAGTTTTAAAGCCAGCAGTTTGCACCCTATTATTTTCATTATACAACTTTTCCATATCTTCATAAGATAAAAATGGAATTTCCTTTTTAGGCTTTGCTACAATATCTTCCGAAGGTAATTTTGCTCTTAGTGCAGGATTAGTTTCGATTAATTCTTCTTCAATTGCGTAATTAAAACATTGATTAATTAAGGTGTGTACTTTTTTTATCGTAGCAAGGGAATAATCCGTTGCTAAAGTATTATAGTATTGTGTTATGTTTTTTGATGTTATTTTTCCTATTTTAATATCAATAATTGAATACTTTTTATATCCTACAAGTAAATTATCATAATATTGCTCATATCCATCAAATGTTCTTCTTTTTACTTGAGGTTGTTTTACGTTATATAACCAATTTTTGAAATAATCATTAAATAATACATCTGAAGATTTATTTATTAGATTGCTTTCCTCATATTTTTTTATTTTCTCTTTTATTTCTTTTTGTGTTTTTCCATAAAAATATTTTCCTGATGAATTTCTAAAAAACATATACTCTTTACCCTTTATATTTTTCTTTCCCCAAGTTCCTTCACCATTTCTTCGTTTCAAGTATATCGCCTCACATATAGTTATTTTAATGAATTTTATTATAACATAATGGAAATTTAATGTCTACCACAATTGATTTCGGAATATTTACCATATGTTAATTTTCTACCACAATTCTACCACAATCAGGAAGGAATTATTAGGGAAAATGAGGTAAAAGATAAACAATAAAGTATTTTACACATATTTATTTTTATTAGTATTTATCAGTAATTCCCCCATATTTCGCTATATTTATATTATATATTTTTTTCTACACCATCAAATTCGTAATGCGTGGGTCGTGGGTTCGAATCCCATCGGAAGCTTTCTATTGTATGAAATATATAAAAATACCGACCTTTAAACGCAAGATTTCAAAGTCTTAGATTAAAAGGCCGGTATTTATTTATATAAACTATTTAACTGTTCTCATATTATATTTCTCATATCTGATAACAGTATCTATAAAATTATTCTCAATATGTTCAATTAATTCATCTACTTTTTCATGAGATTCAGTAAATGGTACAAAACCTCCTGCCATAGACGGATGTCCACCACCACTTCCAATTCCTAATAAGGCATCATTAGTCAATTGTCCCGCATCAAATGATGATACATCACTTCTTACAGAGATTTTGATTCCGTCAACCTTAATTGAATATACTACGCACAGATTGACGCCTGCAATAAGTAACATAAAGTCAGATATTGATGCTATTAATGGTTCAGGGCAATGATTTCCTGTATTCGCAAAGCTTATATTGTCATATACCTTTATACTCTTAATTGCATTGGCATAAGCTGTCAAATCTCCAAATTGCAACGTACTCGTCTCTAATGAATTAATTAAATCAATATCACACAGATTGTATAGTGAATAGAACATATTGAGATCAAGATCCGATACACCTCTTGATAAGTTAGCAGTATCAACCTTAATTCCAAACATAAGCGCTGTTGCAACATTTCTGTCAATCTTTATATTATTAGATATAAAATATGCCGCTATAATAGATGCACACGCACCTACTCTAGGTCTTATATCACAGAACTTATAATCAGCCATCCCAAATGATGGATGGTGGTCTATACACATAGTAATATGACCTTCTAAATTCTTAAGATTAGCATTACCAGCCTGCGAATCAACTAAAATAATCTCGTCTTCTTTCGTAATATCCTTAACTTCACTTAAATGCTTTATATCGATTTCTAAACTTTCTATCATCTTCTTTGTACTATATTTATCAATCCTTCCCTGATAACATATTGTACTTCTTATTCCATTCTTCTCTAATAATACCTGAAGCCCGAATGCACTTGCAATAGCATCTGGATCTGGAAAGTTATGTGTCTGAATATATATATGCTCTTTATCTATACATTCTAACATTTTCTCTAAATTAGTTTTTTTATCTTCCAAAGAATTTTCCCCCATTGTTTTTTCTTATAATTTTATCACTATCTTCTTGTATGACTTGCATAATGTTATAATTATACCCTAATACACCTTTTAAATCAATCACATTATAAGCTTTTTGACATACTATATACTATGATATTGATGTCATAAGCTACCCTGCTAACTGTTTCGTACATTGCACTCCCACACACCTGACATCTATTATAATACATATAATATCTATAATGTAAAATGTGGAGGTCATTCGATGAAACCAATTCTTAAATTAAATAATATTTCATTTTCATATATGTCAGCTTCAGATCAGATAACAATAATTGACAGCCTCTCATTAGAAGTATTTCCTGGTGAAATTATATCTATAATCGGTCCTGAAAAATGTGGTAAAAGCACCATACTTTCTATAATCTGCGGTCTTACCAGTCCAACCTGCGGATATATAAGCTGCAATAAAACCCATATCGGATATATGGTTCAGAATGGCGATTTATTCCAATGGCATAATATCTACCGTAATTTCTCGAAATACTATAATAATCCACCAGCCCTCTATAAACGCCCTGAAATCAATTCATCTTTTTCTGAAAAATGTTCAAACATTAATTCCTGCAAATGCTGTGATAAAAAAGCTGCTCTTATCAAAGTTCTTGCTTCTGAGCCTGATTTACTTCTTTTAGATGAGCCTTTTACCTCATTTAACAGAGAAGCCCGTTCAGCTATCAGAACAGATATTATTAATCTTATTCATTTAGAACACAAAAGTGCTATTTTTATATCTTCTAATATTGATGAGGCTTTATCAATCAGTGACAGAGTCATAATTCTTTCTAAAATGCCTTGCAGAATAATTAAAGAATTCCGTACTGACAACAACCTGTTATGATAATCTCATTTTGAAGTCATCATAACCAAATTCTTTTATAATTTGTATCTCTCCGTCTTTTTCATATGCAATTGATGGAAGCTTCATTCCATTAAATGTATTAGTTTTAACCATAGAATAAATTGCCATATCACAGAACTTAAGCCTGTCTCCGACTTTCAACGGCTCTTTAAAATAATAATCGCCAATTATATCTCCGGCAAGACATGTAGGACCTCCAAGTCTGTATCTGATACCATTATTATCGCAGGTTTTGTCACATATTAATGGTGTATATGGCATTTCTAAGACATCAGGCATATGGCAGGCTGCTGAAGTATCTAAAATTGCAATGTTTCTTTCATTTTCAATAATGTCTAAAACAGTTGTAACAAGATAGCCTGCATTGAGTGCAACCGCTTCTCCAGGTTCAATATACACTTCAAGATTATATTTCTCTTTCATATGAATTATGCATTTTATCAATGTTTCGATATCGTAATCTTCTCTTGTTATATGATGTCCGCCACCGAAATTAATCCATTCCATATCATACAATGCATATCCGAATTTTTCTTCGATTATTTCAAGAGTTTTAAGTAAATCATCTGAATTCTGCTCACATAATGTATGAAAATGTAAGCCTGATATTCCATCTAAATCAGCTTTCTTAAAATTATCTAATGTTATTCCCATTCTCGAATATTTAGCACATGGATCATATATCTCATGACCCTCCTGTGTTGAATATTCAGGATTAATTCTAAGGCCGTACTTCTTGCCTGCCTTAATTGCCTTTTCCTTATATCTGCTCCATTGTGACTGGGAATTAAATACTATATGGTCACAGATTTCTAAGATTTCATCTATCTCATCATCTCTGTAAGCGGCTGAATATACGTGTGTTTCACCGCCCATATATTCTTTACCAAGTCTGGCTTCGTATAGTCCACTTGCTGTTGTCCCTGATAAATATTTACCAATCAGCGGATATGTATAAAACATTGAAAAACATTTCTGTGCTAACAGAATATGACAACCTGTTCTATCCATAACATTTCTTAAGATTTTCAGATTTTTCTCTAGCAAATCTTCCTCCACCACAAAGCATGGAGTAGGAATATTATCATACGTATACTTCATTATAAATCTTCCTTTTCAATTGTAAGCAATGCATCACCATTTATTTCATCATATGACTTCTTCATAAGTCTCTCTGCCTGCTTTGCAACAACATTTTCAAAATAATTTCGTATTTCTCTTGCGTTAGCAAAATTTTCGCCTGCATTAGCAACCATAACACCAATTTTAAGGGCAAGCTCTTCTTTAACACCCTCTCCTATTATAAAGTCCTGAGATGTACACATTTCAATAAATATATCAACTAACTGACTAACCGAATAGTCTTCAAACTGTATATATTTGTTAAATCTTGAACGAAGTCCCGGATTAGAGTCTAAAAATTTCTCCATAGGCTCAGGATAACCCGCAACAATTACAATCAGTCTGTCTCTGTTATCCTCCATTAGTTTAAGCAATGTATCAACTGCCTCTTGTCCAAAATCTCCGCCATTATTCTCATAACTTGTAAGTGCATATGCTTCATCAATAAACAGTATACCACCCATAGCTTTCTCAACGACTTCCTGAACCTTTTCGGCAGTCTGTCCCATATAACCTGCAACAAGTCCTGAACGGTCTGTTTCTGTTAAATCACCCTTTTCTAGCAATCCAAGGCATTTATATATCTGACCGATTTTTCTTGCAACCGTTGTCTTACCTGTTCCCGGATTACCTATGAATACAAGATGATTGCTCATTACAGGATATTTTAAGCCTCTTTCTTTTCTTATCTTCTGCACCTGTAAAATGTTTACAAGACTGTGAATCTCTTTCTTCACTCCGTCTAAACCAATCATTGAATCTATATCATCAAGTAAAGCCTTGATATTAGCTGAAGGTTCCATATTTCCATCTACATATCTATGATAATCAGGATTATTTCTTAATGATTCAGGTACTTTATTTTCATACATTTCTTTAACAGAGCCACTCATTGAATAATCTCTTTTTATACTAAAATTGATATTCACACTTTCACTTTTTGAGCTGCCTTTTAAATCATAATATCCGGTAAAACTTTTATCTCCGGAATAAGGATTATAATACGCATTTTCATCTCTCATATTTGCACGCGCATAGAAATTTTGTGATTTATCAGTATAATCGCCTCTGCTTAACATTACCTTATTGAAATTAGATTCTGTTTTATCAATTTCTACTTCATCAAAATATATATCCATATCTTCTGCATTCAGAATAAGATTGAGAATATTTCTTAACATATCTTCAAATGCCATCATCTGGTATGGAAACTGTATTGTATTACTACTTATTACACCATATCCGAACTGTTTTAATGCTTTGTATAGAATTCTTGTATCCTTAAGAAAAATATTCATTGATTTCTTCATGATTTTTCTTTCTTCACTAAGCACATATAGTATTGATTTTGGAATCTTTGTCAAAAAATTATTTTTAAGACAGACATCTTCCCAATAATATTTTCTAAGAAGCTCTTCATTTTCAATAATGTCGAATGTAGAACATAGAATTTTCTTCTCTCTATAGCACAAAACACCATCCATAGTCGCAAGTAAATATCCCATGCGCAGTAAGTCATCCTGAAAATATTCCTGCAATTCTCCTTTATCAAATAAATATCCGTTTCCTTCATATTTTTCACATATATAAAGTGCCTGTCTAATACTTAATTTATATATTTCAAAATTATCTTCCATAAAACTCTCCATTTTGCAAACTTATCATATTGTAGAAATTATCACAAAACATTGAATTCTGTTCTGCAATAATTTCTACATCTATTTCTGATTAATCTACTAATACTGGATTAAAATCTTCTTCCCAAGGAAGTCCAAACTTATTAAGTGCTTCCATAAATGGATCAGGATCAAATTCCTCGATATTAAATACACCAGGGCCTTTCCACACACCTGTCATTACAAGCATTGCACCAATCATTGCAGGAACACCTGTTGTATAACTGATTGCCTGTGAACCAACCTCTTTATAGCATTCCTGATGGTCACAAATATTATACAGATAATATGTCTTATCTTTGCCATCTTTCTTGCCTCTGAATATACATCCTATATTAGTCTTTCCAACTGTTCTTGGACCTAAACTTGCAGGATCAGGTAATACCGCCTTTAGAAATTGTAATGGTACAATTTGTTTTCCTTCAAATTCTATAGGTTCAATTGATGTCATTCCAACATTTTCTAAACATTTAAGATGTGTAAGATAGCTCTGTCCAAACGTCATAAAGAATCTGATTCTCTTAATTCCCGGTATATTTATTCCAAGTGATTCTAATTCCTCATGATGTAAAAGATACATATCTTTTTTACCTACACCTTTAAAATTATACTCTCTTTTTATTTCCATCGGCTTAGTTTCAACCCACTTTCCATCTTCCCAATAACTTCCATTTGCCGAAACTTCTCTTATATTAATCTCAGGATTAAAATTTGTAGCAAAAGGATAGCCATGATCGCCGCCATTACAATCCAGTATATCTATATAATTAATTTCATCAAATTCATGTTTTAAGGCATATGCACTGAATACACCTGTTACTCCCGGATCAAAACCACTTCCTAAGAGTGCTGTTATTCCTGCTTCCTTGAATTTCTCACGATATGCCCACTGCCATTTATATTCAAACTTTGCTGTGTCAAGAGGTTCATAATTAGCTGTATCTACATAATGTGTCTTAGTTGCAAGGCACGCATCCATTATTGTTAAATCCTGATAAGGAAGAGCAAGATTCAATACAACATCAGGCTTAAATCCATTAATAAGTTCAATTAATTCATCTACACTATCTGCATCTACCTTTGCTGTATGTATAATTGTTTTTGTCTTATCTTTTAATTCTTCTTTTAATTTATCACATTTACTCTTTGTTCTGCTTGCAATCATTATTTCTTCAAATACTTCACTGTTCTGACAGCATTTATGGATTGCAACTCCTGCAACTCCACCACAACCTATTATTAAAGCTTTACCCATTCTGATTCACCATTTTAACCTTTCTTACATTAATTTTTTCTTATGGAAAGTAATAATTCTCTTATAATCTTGCATGCAACCGCTGTTGATACTCCTGAAGTATCTAAATTAGGTGCCAGTTCATTAACGTCCATTCCTACAATATTTAATTCTGATACTTTTATAATCGCACTGAGAAGTTCTAGGAATGTAACGCCTCCGGCTTCCGGAGTTCCTGTTCCAGGAAATATTGATGGATCTAACACATCTAAATCGATAGTAAAATATACCGGATAACCTTTACATTCTCTTATAGCATCTTCTAATCTGTCAAAATTGAACTTATTAAGTGTTGTATGTTCTTTTGCCCAGTAGAATTCATTTCTTTCACCACTTCTTATACCGAACTGATATATTCTGTCATCTCCTACAAGGTCCCATATTCTTCTGATAACTGAAGCATGTGAAAGATTTTCACCTAAATACTCATCTCTCAGGTCTGTATGGGCATCGAAATGGATCACCCTTACATTCGGATATTTTTCATAAACCTTTTCAAATGCACCTAATGTCACTAAATGTTCTCCACCGATCATACATGGTATCTTTCCATTTTCAAGAATTAAAGCAGTCCTTTCACCAATCATATCAAGAGCTTTTCTCGGATTGCCAAATGGCAGTTCTATATCCCCGCCATCGAATACCTTAATATCCTCTAAATCTCTGTCCTGATATGGACTATATGTCTCAATTCCATATGACTCACTTCTTATTGTCTTACTTGCAAAACGTGTACCAGGTCTGTATGATGTTGTCGAATCAAATGGAGCACCAAATATAACAATATCCGCATTTTCAAAATCAGATTCACAACCAATAAAGTTTTCAATATTTCTATTCCACATCTCTTAACAGCTCCTCTACATAATTAGGAAGTGCAAATGCACCAACATGAAGTCTGGTATTATAATACCTTGTCTGTATACCTAACATATCCCATTTAGCACCGCTAAAGTCCTTGGTCGGATGATATTTCTTAGATGAAAATCCAAATAACCAATGTCCTGACGGATATGTAGGAATATGTGCCTGATATACCTTACTTATCTTAAAACTTTCAACTATACGCTTATGTGCTCTTTGCATAGCCAGTGCATCTTCACTATAGAATGGACTTTCATGCTGATTAACTATTATACCATCTTCTTTAAGTGCTTTATAGCAATTACCATAGAATTCCTTGGTAAAAAGTCCTTCGCCTGGTCCAAACGGGTCCGTAGAATCTACAATTATTAAATCATATTCATTTTCGTGGTTGCGCACGTATTTAAGACCATCCTGATATGTAATATGGACTCTTTCATCATCTAAGCTGCATGCTGTAAGTGGAAGATATTTTTTACACACTTCTACGACAAGTTCATCTATTTCAACCATATCTATGTGTTCAATGGAAGAATATCTGCATAATTCTCTTATTACACCACCATCTCCTGCGCCTATAACTAATACCTTCTTTACATTAGGATGAACCGCCATTGGTACATGTACAATCATCTCATGATATATAAATTCGTCTTTTTCAGTAAGCATCATATATCCGTCGAGAGTCAGAAATCTTCCAAATTCCTTTGAATCAAATACATCTATTCTCTGATAATCACTCTGTGTACTAAATAATTGTCTGTTAACTTTAATTGAAAAATTAACATCTGATGTATGTTTTTCAGTAAACCATAATTCCATCTGATTACTTCTCCTCCTTTACAACATTTAATCTTGTTATATCCATACTTTCAGGTCCTGTCATAAAACAGCCTTTTTCCTTTGCATATAATATATATGTAAGTATTTCTTCTGTTATCATTTCTCCCGGTGCTAAAATCGGTATTCCCGGCGGATAACACATTACAAATTCACTGCAGATTCTTCCTATTGTCTCTTTAACTGGCAATGACTCTTTGTCAGCATAGAAAGCCTTTTTAGGCGACATCGCAACTGTCGGATTGATATATTCGTGGTCGAACATTCCTGTCCTTTCTTTTTTAAATCTTCGTCTTATTTCTGCTAATGCACTTACTAATCTTTCTATTTCTCTTTCCCTGTCACCTACTGAAATATAGGCTAAAATATTTCCGATATCACCAAATTCAATCTGTATGTCGTACTCATCTCTTAACAAATCATATACTTCTATACCAGCAAGTCCAACGTCAAATGTATTAACCGATAATTTTGTGACATCGAAATCATATATTGAATCTCCATTAATTATTTCTCTGCAATACGCATAATAGTCACCTATCTTATTTATCTCGTCTCTTGCATATTTTGCAAGACTTCTCACCTTTTCAAATGTCTCCCTGCCATTTAATGCCAGATTCTTGCGTGACATATCAAGACTCGATAATAACAGATAACTTCCACTTGTTGTCTGTGTAAGATTTATAACCTGTCTCACATAGTTATGATTAATTTTTTTGCCAACTAACAATATTGAACTCTGTGTAAGACTTCCACCTGATTTATGCATACTAACTGATGCCATATCAGCTCCCGCCTCCATCGCAGACATAGGAAGGCTTTCATCAAAATAGAAATGTGTTCCATGTGCCTCATCAGCTAACACTTTCATTCCATGTGCATGTGCAAGTTCAGTAATTCTCTTTATATCCGAACAAATTCCATAATATGTCGGATTATTAACCATTACTGCTTTTGCATCAGGATTTGCCAATATGGCTTTTTCAACTTCTGATATAGACATTCCTAGAGCAATTCCTAATCTTTTATCTGACTCAGGATTAACATATACAGGTATTGCTCCGCTTAGTATTAATGCATTTATGGCACTTCTATGCACATTTCTTGGCATTATTATCTTATCGCCCTCTTTACATGTTGCAAGTATCATTGTCTGTACTGCTGAAGTCGTTCCCCCAACCATGAAAAATGCATGTTCTGCTCCGAATGCATCTGCTGCCAGCTCTTCTGCTTCTTTAATTACTGATACCGGATGGCACAGGTTATCTAAAGGCTTCATTGAATTCACATCTACTGACATACATTTTTCACCCAGAAAATCTGTTAGCTCTTTATTAGCTTTTCCATGTTTATGTCCTGGTACATCAAATGGTACTATTCTTTCTCTTTTAAATCTGTTCAATGCCTCATATAATGGCATTCTGTTCTGTTCAAGTTTCATTTCTGTCTCCATTTCATCTATGGGATTATCTAGAAAATATTACTTCCACTAAATATTTCTATCATTTCTCTTCTAAGACTGTTAGTTATCTCTAATCTCTCTTTTGGTGACAATTCATACACATCTGTATTAAACAGGTAATTTTGTAAATCAATCTCTTTAATAAGCATTTTCGTATGAAAAATATTAGCCTGATACATATTTATGTCTATTGCATCATATTTCTTCAATGTTGTACTGTCTATATAATCCTGTATTGATGTAATCTTGTGGTCTATGAATAACTTTTTACCATTGACATCTCGTGTAAAACCTCTCACCTTATAATCCATGGTTATAATATCTGAATCAAAGCTGCCAATCAGATAATCAAGTGTAGATAATGGTGTTATCTCTCCACACGTTGCCACATCAATATCTACTCTGAATGTTGCAATACTCGTCTCAGGATGATATTCAGGATATGTATGTACTGTAACATGGCTTTTATCCAAATGTGCTACTGTAGTATCTCCCTTAGTGATAATCTCCTTACTCATATCGCCACTTCTAGCCTTCAACATCTGCTCTTCTGCTAAAAGTATTGTAACGCTTGCTCCCTGTGGTTCATAATCCTGTTTAGACACATTCAGGATATGTGCACCTATCATCTCTGTAATATTACATAGTATCTTAACCAGACGTTCAGAATTATACTGTTCATCGATATATGAAATATAGTCTTTTTGCTCTCTTTCTGTTTTAGCATAACAGACATCATATATATTAAAGCTTAATGATTTAGTCAGATTATTAAAACCATATAATTTTAATTTGTCATTCATCTTCTTCTCCTGTCAAGTTGCAAAAGGATAAATCCATTTTGCATAATTCTAATTTTCTTATTAAATAAAAATCAAGTGTATGCACACTTTCAGCACAGACACTTGATTATATTTACTAATTGGTTTATTTATTTTTGAATTTCACAAAATTAATTCATATTTATTTATTCAATATAGCGTTTAGAGTCTATATAGCAAGAAATTACTTTTACTACTCTTATTGATTTTTCACAAGTGTGATGTGCACATAGTGCAACTGTCTATCCAATTGGTTATCAAGTCACCAACTCAATGCCATCACTGGCATCAACTTATAAAATTTGAATTATAAATTCAATCAATATGGTAATTTCAAAATTACCTTGTTCAAAATAATTCCTGCAAAACTTTACGCTTGCTTTTCCCATCATTTTTCAAAAATGATATTCGAGGAAAATGTTTTCATTTTTTCACCAAAGATGATTATATATTATTTTCGTATGATATGTCAATGATTTTTCGTACTTTTCTTCTTTTCTAAACAATTTGTCACAAAGAAATGCTCCGAAATTTGTTCATGCAATTTCTTAGTTGCCATAAAACTATTTATTATCATAAATAAATTCTATATTCACATTGTCATAGAAGAATTTGAGTATTTCTTCGTAATTCATTCCCTTATCTATCATGCTTTTTACAGCCGTCTGGCTCATTCCCGCACCATGCCCATAGCCACCACCATAGAAAGTATAACTATTGCCATTTTTTTCTACTGTAAAATAAGCACTTGGCAAAGCATTAAATGTATCAACTGATGTTCCATCTGCTTTATTAATTGCTATTCCATTAGGACTTATAAGATTTCTTATGGCTGTCTGTTTTACTATCTTAACTACAGCCGTTGTTCCCTTAATAATTAATTCCTCTATCGTTCCACCTATACCACGTTTTTCTACATATATATCCGTAACTTCCCCTATATTAGTAAGTTTCCTGCTTACAAACCCCTCAGACGTCCAGGTAAGGACATTATCAGGATAGTTATTATATATCCTTGCTATATTTCCATTAATACTGTCCGATAACTGCTCCTGTGTCATTGTAATATTCCATCTATACCATGAACTTCCTTTATCATAAGTATCATATTCTGTTTTGATAAATTCATTAAATGTATTGTTATCAGATAAATCAATGTTATTGTCATCGTCACACAATAATTTACCTTTGATATATGGAAGAGGACTTCCTCCCCATACTGTAGAGTCTGTTGTACTTCCACAAGAGGTTGCAAAGAAATATGTATTTGCTATTTCACCATTATACATTAATACCTGACCGTATGTAGCTTTAACTGCTGATATTGAATTCTCATTTTCAGGTGTGACATTATATACCTGATAATCTGTACTGTCATTTACTTGTGCACCATATGCACTTAATGCGCCGTTATTCATATGACTTACCGCATAGCTTCTTGCACATACAGCCTGAACTTTTAATGCTTCAATACCATATGAGGAAGGCATCTCACTTGGAACAACAGCATACAGATATTGTTCTAATGATAATTCATTAATCACAACTATTTTACCGTCATTCAAACCCAGCTCAATTGTTCCTCTGTATTCAGGATTATTACCATTACGACTAACCGAATTAAGCATAATTTTACCATTTTCATCCTGCGCTGTTATCTTTATTCTTCCAACTTTTAACTTATCATTATCGCAATTAAATGTAATAGAATCTCCTGAATTATATAAATCTTTCTTCTCTCTAGGAGTATCTGAACCATCATTTTCAAAATAAATCACATAGAACGGACTCTTGCTGCTTACAGTTACATAATCATGTGTTAAAGCAGTATAACCTGTAGTCTTAATAAGAACTCTTATATTATCAGCACTAGGTATACTATCCATAAATATTCCACAGATTTTCTTATTTGCAACTATAAATCTCAGGTTCCCATCTCCAACTCTTACATTTTCAATTCCCTGTTCTTTATAAGAATCATACGAAGAATATACTCTGTATTTTTCATCTAATACAACATTACCAAAACCCTCTACTTCTATACCATTTTCACTTATTGCCTGCACTTTTCCACTTATACTGTCCCTTTTGAGACTCATTTTCATAATTTTATTATCTCTTACAACTAAGTCACACATAATGCCTTCTAATTTTTCTTTTAATCCCTTTACTGCAAATGTACGCTCAATACCGTTTAATCTGACCGTAATATTATCTTTCTCACTGCCAATGATTAACAGATTATTAAAAGTCACCTCATTGACCACCTTTTTAATAAATATAATCTGGTTATCACGAACCATTGCTTCAATACATTTATCATCCAGATTATCCAGTGCAAGATTATACACATAAATTCCGGCATCGGATATAATATTTTTATTCTCTTTATCAATACTATAAATATTAATTTCTTTAGTATCACATATTTTTTTCATTCCATTTGCATTGCTGACAAATCCTAATATCTCATACCAGTTTTCCCTGCTTATTTTATCAGCTTTACCTAACTTAACTCTGATAACGTTTTTAATATCCTCTAAACCAAGTGTTTCTAACATATTCTCTACATCATCTATGCTTATATAATCATCTCCGTTCTTATAATTACCACGCTTAATAATCTCTTCTCCATACATTGAATTAATCGATTCAATTCCCTCTTCTATAATTACATACTCTTTTATGTTATTTTCTTTCTTATTCATAAAAAAAGCTATATAAATTAACGACAAAATAATCCCTGTTATACATAACACAGAAATTAAAATCCTGCTTTTCCTCTTCAACATTGTTTTAACCATTCCCTTCGTTTATTCATATAGCTATCTGCTTTTTAATCTTATGAGTAGTCCATTTCTATTATTACATAAAATCTTCTGTCAATAATATAATTTATCTATATACAATACTGAAGTAATATTTCCATACATTTAAAATATAATATAAATTTACCACTAAATAATTGAATTGAAAATAAATAAAGAATGTCGCTTGCGACATTCTCCGCCTGCGGCGGGTTGCTATAGCAACATTTTCTGCTCCGCCACAGTGCGATCCTCGCGTAGCGTTTTTTACTTACCAGGACAATTTCAACGAAATTTCCTGGTAAGTATGAAAAAAGCAGCACCATTGGTGCTGCCTTAATTTCATATATACCCCAAAATGTCGGCTCCTGCAGTTTTGATTCCTAGCAAAGCTAGGTGGGTTTCCGCATTCAGGCTTCTGTGGTCCACTCAAAGGAGGCTTCACATCCGACTAAAGATATAAGAGTCCCTGTTCAAAAATGTAGGTTCAAAAAAACAGAAGTTATCGTGCATTCCAGGAAATATATACTAACTAAATCGTTGAATTTAGTATACTTTATTTTATGAAAATTTTCAATAAAAAATTCATATTTTTAGCAAGTTTTTTTAGTTAATTTCTACCAAATTCAGAAAGTTCAAGTCCCGGATTTCTTTCTAATACCATATTAGGACTCCATGCATTTACAAATAACAGAAGCGGATTATCCTTAAGATCTTTTATCTTCTTCATATCTGAAGTTCCTGATATCTGATTTAAATCAATATCCTTACTTACTACCCATCTGATATGTTCATATGGAAGTCTTTCAAGTTTAATCTCAACATTATATTCGTTCTCAAGTCTGTATTGTAATACCTCGAACTGCAACACACCAACTACTCCGACTATAATCTCTTCCATTCCGGTATTAAACTCCTGAAATATCTGTATAGCACCTTCCTGTGCAATCTGGTTAATACCTTTGACGAACTGTTTTCTCTTCATAGTATCAACCTGTCTTACTCTTGCAAAATGTTCGGGTGCAAATGTAGGTATTCCTTCGAATTCGAATTTATCATTCGAAGAACATAGTGTGTCACCTATCGAAAATATACCTGGGTCAAATACACCTATAATATCGCCTGCATATGCTTCTTCCACAATATGTCTCTCCTGAGCCATCATCTGTTGTGGTTGTGAAAGTTTTACCTTTCTTCCACCTTGCACATGATTAACTTCCATACCTGCTTCGAATTTACCTGAAGTAATTCTCATAAATGCAATTCTATCTCTATGCGCCTTATTCATATTTGCCTGAATCTTGAATACAAATGCCGAGAAATCAGGTCTGAACGGATCAATCTCTCCAATATTTGATTTTCTTGGAAGTGGAGAGGTTGTCATCTTTAGGAAATGCTGTAAGAAATTCTCTACACCGAAATTAGTAAGTGCTGAACCAAAAAATACTGGTGTCAAATCTCCTGCCTGTACCTCACTTAGATTAAATTCTGCACTTGCACCATCTAATAACTCTAAATCTTCAGTTAATTTATCGTAGAGGTCGTTTCCCATATGTTCTATTAATTCGTTATTATTAGCTTCATTCCATTCAATTCTGCTTGTTTCAACTTCTTTTTGTCCATTCATCGAAGCCTTGAATGTAGTGACCACATTTTCCTGTCTCTCGTAGACACCCTTAAATGATTTACCCGAACCAATAGGCCAGTTTATAGGACATGTTCTGATTCCTAATACATTTTCTATCTCATCTAATAGATCAAACGGATCATTAGCTTCTCTGTCCATCTTATTAATAAATGTAAATATCGGTATATGTCTCATTACACACACCTTGAATAATTTAATTGTCTGTTTCTCAACACCCTTAGATGCATCTATAACCATTACTGCTGAATCAGCTGCCATTAACGTTCTGTAGGTATCTTCTGAGAAGTCCTGATGTCCAGGTGTGTCCAGGATATTAATACAATATCCACCATAGTTAAATTGCATAACTGATGATGTAACAGAAATACCTCTTTCTTTTTCAATCTCCATCCAGTCAGATACTGCATGCTTCGCTGTCTTCTTTCCCTTAACTGAACCTGCAAGATTAATAGCTTTTCCATATAACAGAAATTTCTCTGTTAATGTTGTCTTTCCTGCATCAGGATGGGAAATAATTGCAAATGTTCTTCTTTTTTTTATTTCTGTACTTAAATCTGCCACATTTAGCTCCATTCCACAGACTAATTATTGTCTGTCTTTTCTACTATTTCATTTTTATTCTTATATATGGAATTAGCAGGAACATATCCTCTTACCATTGATAACGGATATACATTTGTATGTGATCCAATTACCGTTCCTGGATTCATAACCGTATTACAACCTACTTCAACGTAACTTCCAAGTATGGCACCTAATTTCTTAAGTCCTGTCTCCACGTATCCATTGTCTGTTTTAATCTTAACAAATGTTTTATCAGATTTAAGATTCGATGTAATCGAACCTGCACCCATATGTGATTTATATGATAATATTGAATTACCTACATAGTTATAATGTGGTGTCTGTACACAATCAAATAAAATAGAACTCTTTAACTCTGTCGAATTACCTACAACGCATCCTTTACCCACTATTGCTGCGCCTCTTATAAATGCGCAATGTCTGATTTCAGCATCTTCATCAACAATAAGTGGTCCGTTTAAAAATGCTGTAGGTGCAACTTTTGCACTTTTAGCAATCCAGATATTTTCTCCACATTTCTCATATCTATCTTCAGGCAAAGTATTACCTAATTCAATAATCTTCTCATCTAATCCATTGAAGACTTCCCAGGGATAGGTAAGGCCTTTAAAAAAATCTTTTGCAATTGTCTTTTCTAAATCAAGTAATTCACTGATTTCTAGCATATTTTCCTCCATATATTTACAAATTAAAGAATCATTATATTCAAATAAAAGCAGTATATTCTTCCTTTATTATTCTACTGTTACTGATTTTGCAAGATTTCTTGGCTGGTCAACATCACAACCTTTTAAAACCGCTGTATAATATGCAATATACTGCATAGGTACTGCCGCTAACATAGGCATAAGTATATCATCTAGTTTAGGCATCTTTACAAGATAATCAGCTACATCATTTTCTAATTTCACATCTTCAGTACATATAATAGCTACTTTTGCACCACGTGATTTAACTTCTTTCACATTACTGACTGTCTTCTCAATCAAATCACTCTGTGTTGCTACTGCTATTACAGGCATATCATCAGTCACAAGTGAAATTGTTCCATGTTTAAGTTCACCTGCTGCATATGATTCTGAATGAATATAAGAAATCTCTTTTAATTTTAAAGAACCCTCCATACTAAGTGCATAGTCAAGTCCTCTGCCAATATATAATAAACTATCTGCATTAACTAATCTAGATGCAATAAACTGACACTTTTCCTTTAATTCTAATACATCTGTAAGTCTGTCCGGAATATCTATAAGTGCTTTAGTTAATTTCCTACATTTATCTTCTGTTATCTTTCCTTTGGCATATGCAAGTTCGAATGCAAGAAGATACATAATACTTAACTGTACACTATATGCTTTAGTAGATGCAACTGAAATCTCCGGACCTGCATGTGTATATATAACTATGTCTGATTCTCTTGCAATTGTAGAACCCTTAACATTGACTATTGAAAGTGTGGTAGCTCCTTTTTCTTTAGCTAACTTAAGTGCTGCATAAGTATCCGCAGTCTCACCTGACTGCGATACTAAGATTACTAAATCTTCCTCTTCTATGATTGGATCTCTATATCTGAATTCTGATGCAATATCAACCGTCACTTCTATTCTTGCTAATTTTTCAATTATATATTTACCAACAAGTCCTGCATGCATAGCAGTTCCACAAGCAACTATATAGATACGTTTATAGTTCTTAAGCATATCCATTGTAAGTCCACTTTCCTCAAGATAAGGCATTCCATCTTGTATTCTTGGGGATATTGTAGTCTTAATAGCTGTAGGCTGTTCATTTATTTCCTTAAGCATAAAATGCTCATAACCACCTTTTTCTGCAGCATCTATATCCCAGTCTGCTGTCTGGAGTTCTTTTGTAATAGGTTCGCCATCAGTAGTACATATCTTAACTTCTTTCTCTGTTATAATCGCAATTTCATTCTGTTCTAACAGATAATAATCCTTTGTATATTTAAGAATTGCTGGTACATCCGATGCAATAAAATTCTCATTCTTTCCTACACCTACAATCAAAGGACTTTCTTTTCTAACCGCAAATATAGTATCCGGATAATCCCTGAATAATATTCCAAGTGCATATGAACCCTCAACTTTGTCTATCATCTTACTAATTGTCTCTACAGGATTCCCATTATAATAATAATCCAATAATTTAGCGACTGTTTCTGTATCTGTTTCACTTTCAAATCCATATCCCTGATTTATCAAAAAATCCTTAATCTGTTTATAATTCTCTATTATTCCATTATGGACAATAGTGACTCTTTTATTACCATGTGGATGTGAATTAATATCAGATGGCTCGCCATGTGTAGCCCATCTTGTATGACCAATTCCACAATGGCCATGTGGTTTTTTCTCTCTTGCCATCTTTTCAATAAGATCATTTAATTTACCTTTAGACTTCTCAACTACAATTTTATCTTTTTCAAAAACTGCAATACCTGCTGAATCATATCCTCTATATTCTAACTTCTTTAAACCGTCAACTAAAACGTCAGCGCATTCTCTTTCGCCTACATATCCGACTATTCCACACATAATTTGATTATCCTTTCATTAATTTATTTTGTTTGCATACACATATATCTGTGAAGTTCAGTCCCCGCAGGGACCTTGACACCCTACTATTATTTTTTATAAAATTTAGAGACTTCATTAAATTTCTGTTTTAATTCATATTGTTTATTAGAATTAATCACACCCATTGTTCGTCTGGTAACAAAGCCCTCAAGTTTATTCATATATTCATCAGATGTAATCTTGCCCTCTGCAACATATGTAAGACCTTTCTCCCAGCTCGCTGTAAGCTCAGGGTTAAGCAAATGATAAATTGATGCATTAACTACTTCATATACCATCTCACCCATCTGTGTAGGTGTTATAATCTGTGTCTTCTTATTCAATGCCAGATACTTAATATTCACAAGTTTCTTAAGTATCTCTGCTCTGGTAGCACTCGTGCCAATTCCACTACCCTTAATCTGTGCACGCAGTTCTTCATCTTCAATTAACTGTCCTGCACTTTCCATGGCAAGAATAAGTGAACCTGAATTATATCTTTTAGGCGGTGATGTCTTTCCTTCCTTTATCAATAACTCATTGCATTGAAGTGTATCACTTTTTCTTAATTTTTTCAACAATTCTATAGTATTTGTATCAATTGCCTGTTCAGTATCTTTTATATTATCCTGATTCATATCTTCTTTCTTCTTTATAAATGAGTACTTAGTAACCTTAAGATATCCTTCTGTTGTCAATATCTTGAAATTCGCAAAAAATTGCTCACTATATACATTTTCCTCTTCTTTAATTGGCATAGATATTTTAATTCCAACTTTCTGATATTGTGCCGGTGGATAAAATATACTTAAAAACCTTCTCGCAATAACTTCATACACTTTAACACTTATAGGATTCATTGAATTCAATGCACTTAATCCCTGTCCTGTAGGAATTATTGCATAATGGTCTGTAATCTGTTTATCGTCTACATATCTGGTCGATGCGATATTTTTGAAAGTACCGGATTCTAAAATCTCCTTGGCATATTCGGAAATCATTGAATATCCACATAAACCTCTGATATTTTTATTGATTTCCTTAGCTACTGCACTTGATAATACTCTCGCATCTGTCCTTGGATATGTAACACATTTTCTCTCATATAAATCCTGAACCACTTTAAGAGTCTCATCAGGGCTAATTTTAAATAACTTAGAACATTCATTCTGAAGTTCAGCAAGATTAAATAATAATGGAGGATTTTTCTTCTCCGTTTTCTTTTCTACACTTTCAACTGTAGCTATATTTCCATTTTCTTTTATTTTATCAATTAATTCCTTAGCATATTTTTCTTCTTTAAAACCATTTTCCTTATATAGATATGGTGACTGGAAATATTTTGACTTCTCATTCACATGCCATTCACTATCGAAATTAAAATCCTCTGTACATTTTATATTCGCATTGACTCGATAAAATGGTGTCTCCACAAATGCCCTTATCTCTCTTTCACGTCTTACTATCATTCCAAGTACACATGTCATAACTCGACCTACCGATAATACAGCCCTGTCGGTTCTAAGATAACTAGATACTGAATTACCATACTTAAGTGTTAACACTCTAGAGAAATTAATTCCCATAAGATAGTCTTCTTTAGCCCTCAGATATGCAGCTTCTGATAGATTATTATATTCAGATATATCTTTAGCAGTGTTAATTCCCTTAATTATCTCCTCTTCTGTCTGTGAATCTATCCATACTCTCTTTTCATTCTTATCATGAACTCCTGCCATCTGTGCAACCAGGCGGTAGATATATTCTCCCTCACGTCCCGAGTCGGTACAGACATAAATGGTATCTACATCTTCTCTGTTAAGAATACCTTTGACGATTTCAAATTGTTTCTTAACCCCATCTATTACTTCATACTTCCATACCTTTGGAAGAAATGGGAGAGTCTGAATACTCCACTTCTTAAGGTTAGTATCATATGCTTCCGGATAGCTCATTGTAACAAGATGTCCGACACACCATGTAACTATACTCTTATCATCCTCTATATATCCATCTCTATTTTTACCTGTTATTTTTAATGCTTTAGCAAATTCCCTTGCTACGCTGGGTTTTTCTGCGATGTATACTGATTTTGCCATTTTCCCTCCACTTTCATTCTATGCATTATATTCGCATCAGCATTATCTTTGCGCTATGCCTGCTCGTCTAATGTTAAACTGTATGTATCAAGAAATTTATCAATAAAATAATCTGCTTCTTTACAATCTAACCTTCTTATTGCTTCTATTGTAGATTTCTCTGCCTCAAGGAAATCTAAATTACCCATTCTCTTTTCTTCAACACATTTAATAAGTGCTGAAATCTTATCTGCTGCCTTAACTAACAGCTGACTCTCTTTATTTCTATTTTCTTCATTCAAAATATTTTCATAAATCGGCTTCATCTCTTCTGGCAGTGATGAAACTAATTTATTAACAGCTGTCTCTTCCACAACTTTATATGCATCTCGTATCTCTGGTGCAAAATATTTTATTGGTGTAGGTAAATCACCTGTTATTATCTCAGGAACATCATGGTACATTGCCATTACAGCTACTTCATTCGGATCTATATTTCCATTAAAATACACTTTATTAATTACTGCAAGGGCATGTGCAATCATTCCCACTTCTAAACTATGTTCAGCTATATTTTCAGGAATGGTATTTCTCATAAGTCCCCATCTGTTTATATATTTCATTCTTGATGTCATTGCAAAAAAATTATAATTATTCAATATCTTTACCTCTCAAATCATAAAACTCATACTTAGTCTCTGTACTCATAAACACACCCGCTTTTACAACAGGGCTCGGAAACTTCTCTATATTAATTGCATCTGGATAAAATTGTGTTTCAAAGCATACTCCAGGATTAGCAGCATATTCTGCATCTCCCTTTGCTTTAAATCCCTTAGCAGCATTTCCAGTATAAAACTGCATTCCTGGCATATTTGTATAGACATTCATTCCGATTTCTGATTTTTCACTCTCTAACTTTGCCACTAACTTATATTCACCAAAATGATCCGACAGAACATAATTAATATCATAAGCTTTTTCATATGAATATGGTTTAAATGACTTACTCATATTATCAGCTATCTTCGTCATCTTTCGAAAATCATATGCCGAACCATCAACTTTCATAATCTTTCCTGTTGGCATTAATTTTCTGTCCACCTGCGTAACTTCATCAGAATTAATCATAACTTTATGATTCAAAACACTTCCACTATTATGTCCATCAAGATTAAAATAACAATGATTTGTCATATTCACAACTGTATCGCTATCAGAAATATAACTATATTTAATTGTAACTGATTTATCTTCTTTAACTACATATTCTACCTTTACCTTAAGATTACCAGGAAATCCCTGGTCTCCATCAGGACTCTCAAGTTTGAAGATAATATGTGCCGAATCATCTTCTGTAAAGCTTTCAGATTCAAAGTCTCTGTAATGATAACTAAATCCACTATGTAAACAACCACCCGTTATATTCTTCTTTAACTTATATGTTGTATTATTAAGTGTGAATTTTGCTCCACTTATTCTATTAGCACATCTGCCGATAACCGCGCCAAATGATAGCCAGTTCTTTCTATATTGCTCATAGGTCTCAAGTCCTAATACTACATCTTTAACTTCATCATCCTTATCCTTTATAAATATTGACATAATAGCTGCGCCTGTCTCACAAAATGTGGCACTGATATTTTCGCCCTTTACAATATATTTATATATCTCTTTACCATCTTCATTTTTACCAAATAATTCTTTTTCTATATTCATAATTTCACCATATTCAAAAAAATGTTATAATTGCACAATACATATCTGTACAATTATAACATTTTTACTTTAACTAGGCAATCTATAATAATTCTTTTGTTTCTGCGTTGCACAATGTAATATTAAGATTACCATTTCTGCATCTCAGATCATCTATAAATTTCTTTTGGTCAGCATCTTTTTTTAGACTTATATTATATGTTAGTTCATACATTGAACCTAAATTAGTTGTTCTAACCTTTTCTAGTGTTACATCTGTTGTGTATTCATTAAATACTTCATCAAATGTTCCATTAAAATTAAGATTCTCTGGAATGGTAATTCTAAGCGTCTTAGGAAGATTCTTAACAATGCCATATCCTGTAAGCATTAAAAGCAGATATGCACCACCGATAACTCCTGTAAATATTACCGCAAAACTTATGTAGCCAAGTCCTGTTGCAAGACCAACTGCCATCGCAAAAAATACACTTGCAATATCTTTAGAATCACCCGGAACACTACGAAATCTTACAAGTGCAAATGCTCCTGCCATAGAAAATGCTCTTGCGACATTACTTCCAACAAGCATAATAACTATAGTAACAATCGCTGGTAATATGACTAATGTAATTGCAAAATTCGTTGAAAGTCTCCTCTTTCTGTCACTAAAAATATAAATAATACTTATAATTAATCCAAGCGCAAGTGCGACTCCTATACATATTAATGCCTCTTTTGTCCTTAATCCTTCTGTTGATGTTGTCTCTAAAATTGTCTCTAACATATTGCTCCTCTTTTCTGTAATGTGTTATCCATAAATTGTCTGTATTCCGTACCATATTTAGAAAATGATGTCCCTTTCATATCTAATTCGGTAAGAATATCTACAAGCCATACCGGAAAGCTGCTTGCTGTCTTAATCTCTATCAGAACTTGTCCGTCCTGCAACAACTTATCACCATAATCTCCATCTTCTAATCTCAAATCGTCTCTTCTAGTTCTTATGTTCCTGTCAGCTGTAATTCTTAGGTTTTCATCATCTTTACCAAACATTGCAACCCTGTCATATGCTAAAAAAAGTTTTGCAACCGGATTATAGAACTCCATAAAGAATTTTAACTCTTTTAGGACTTGTGCATTGAGATAATCTCCCTCAGATGGCATAATTCCATCGAATAAGAAATCATATGCCTGATTGAGTTTCAAAAGGGTTCTTCTTTTATTGACTATACCATTATATTTCTTTTTGATTTCTAAAAATACAATGTCGTTAAACTCTGGAACACCATAACTTCTAAGTCTTAACTTCTCTTTATATGCAGGCTTATCTATTGAAGTTCTGATTAAATCATTATTCTCTGTATCAAAGTAAATATTATTAATTGAATAGAATTTTCCATCTTTACAAAACGCATCCATTTCCATATATGGAATTATTTTATCAAAAAATTTTCCATATACATCTTCGGTAATAAGATATTTTTTCTCAATCCTGTTAAATACTTCTATTGCCATTCTGCTTTCAACTCCTTTCTTTAAATAGTATATTTCACTGCAATATTCACTTCTGAAGTGACAGGCAGTTCAAACCAGAATGTACTTCCAATGTCCTCTTCGCTGTCAATAACCTGAATCTTCGACATATCAAGCAAATCATTCACAAAAAATGTAAGTCTCTTTGTCTCGTCAATAATTACCTGTACATTTTCAGGTGTGTTTTCCCCCGGCAAATCTCTCATTACCTCTGAATATGCTGTTATCATTGTAAGTGGTGTTCTTAAATCGTGTGAGACATTTGCAAGTAATTCTTTCTGAAGCACATCACTTTTAGATAATTCTTTTGCCGTATAATTAAGAGTATCTGAAAGCTCCGTAATCTCCCTATAATCTTTGCCGTCAAATTCCACTTCAAAATTACCTTTTGCAAGTTCTTTAGCAGAATCATTATTCCACTTATGTATATAAGCTGTACTCTTAATGTGTGTACGGTCGCACCAACTGGCGTAATTACTGAATTTAAGAATATTACATATGTTTCGCCTGACTGCGTTTCAACTACTCTGACTTTAATAATACTTTCACTCTCATTTTCATTTGGCATATTAGGTAACTTGTCATATTTATCAGTATTTTCTATATCTGCATGTCTTTCTTCGTTACTATTAGCATCCTGCTTCATTCCTCTGGCAGCATCATAATATCTAGAATAATTAAATCAAAATCCTGTTTCTTACATACTTCAATAGCTTCTATTCCATTTGATATCTCTGTAATTTATATCCTTCAAATTCGCCATATTTACGGATTATGGTTCTTATCTTCTCTTCATCATCTACGACCAGTAAACTATACATCTTTAACCTCCTTTTCTATAAAATTATAAGCAGATATCTGTAATACCTAAGCTATCTATCAAATATCCTATATTTCACAAGTGTCTATGTGATAATCAGATAATACTAAGTCAATGTGACAATTGCGTGAATATAATTTTATGCTTTTCTGAATAAATTTTAATATATTCACTATTATTATTGTATTTTTCCGTAAAATATTGTACAATATTAACATATTCCAATGGAAATTATAATTCAGAAAGGAGTTTTAGTCAATGAATATTAGCGAACTAAAGATTCTTGTATGTGATGATTCAATTTTAGCACGCAAGAAGCTAAAAGACTGTATAATTTCACTCGGTTGTACAGAAGTATTTGAGGCAGCAGATGGTGAGGAGGCTATAGCTCAATACGAAGTTAATAAACCTGATATTATATTTATGGATATTGTAATGCCTAAAAAAGATGGTATTGAAGCTTTAAAGGGTATTTTAGAAATAAATCCTTCAGCAAAGGTTATTATGGCATCTTCTGTTGGTACACAGTCATACTTAAAAGATGCTATCAAAGCTGGTGCCACAGACTTTCTTCAGAAACCACTTGATCCTGAACAGGTTAAAAAGCTTATATCTACATATTGTGAAGGAGGGAATTAAATGTTTACACAATTTTTCGGAAATTATCTATTAAATCAGAAGTTAGTAACTCCTGAGCAACTTGTTGATGCACTTCAAGAAAAGCAGAACACAAGAATGAAACTTGGTGTTTTAGCTATCAACGCAGGATATATGACTGCAAGTCAGGTAGAACGTGTTCATGAATTGCAAAGTAAGATGGATAAACGTATTGGTGATATCGCTGTTGAACTTGGTTATATGACAGAAGATCAGGTTATGGAGTTATTACATGCACAGCCACTTGGATACCTCTTACTTGGACAAGCATTAGTAGACAAAGGGTATATGACTAATGAGGTTTTTGAAAATGCTATAAAGTCATATAAAGAGAAATATTCTTTAACAGATGAAGATATATCTTCTAATGAAAATTCAAAAGTAGACAATTTAATACTTTCATTATGTGATTTCAGTAAGACAAGCAATCCTGCTTTATATCAGGAATTTGTTGCTTTATTAATGAATAATCTTATCAGATTTGTTGGTGATGATTTTACACCATTGCAGCCTGAATATAGTATTAATTCTACTTCATTCAAGGCAAGTTCTCAAGAAATAAATGGTGCATTTACAACAGATACAAAGATTTTTGCAGATGAGACAACATTTATTGAATTTGCAAGCAGATATTCAGGCGAGGAAATCAATGAATTAAATGAATATGTTGAAGCATCAGGTCAGGATTTTCTTAACTTACATAACGGATTATTCACTGTTAATGTTTCTAACAATCAGCAGATTGAATTAACATTAACTCCACCTACACCATTATCCGGATTAACACCTAATGATATAGAACATTCATTAATTCTTCCATTCCAGTATCCATTTGGAACAATAAGAATTTCAATCGGTTTATAATTTTATAGTACAAAACGAGTTGATAAATATTCCATCTGTCAGCTCGTTTTTTTATACTTATTTATAAATAAGAGCGGGGCTTTTGACACCCTGCTCTTATTTATTGAATATATTGGATATATACAATATTTTAAATCTATTATATATTTAAAAATTTCTTAACTACGTCTGTCATTTCATCTACTTCACAAACTGTATCATGAAGAACTTTTGCATTTCTGATTTCTTCAATGGCATTTGGAACTTTAACATTTCCGATTTTGCTTAATTCATCAACTAATTCAAAATCACCCATTGAATCATACTTGCTGTCAATTGCATTCATAACACTTCTTGTAAACTTAAATGGGCTTGCTGTTGAAGCAATTACAAGTTTATTTGTGTCATTTGTATCTCTTAAATATTTTCTTGAAACAACTGCTGCTACAGCTGTATGTGTATCAATTATATATCCTGTCTTCTCATAGATATCTTTGATTACTTCTGCTGTCTCTTTCTCTGTTGCATAGTTACCATAGAAATCCTTAAGTTCAGCTCTCATATCATCTGTAATATCATATTTACCTGTTGTTGTAAGAGATGTCATTAACTCTTTATTCTTTGCAGCATCATTTCCAGCAATCTTGTAAATAAGTCTCTCAAGGTTACTTGATATAAGAATATCCATTGATGGAGATGTTGTTAATATGAACTCTCTATTCTTATCATATATTCCTGTTGTAAAGAAATCATATAATACTTTATTGTCATTTGATGCACAAATTAATTTATCAATTGGCAATCCCATATTCTTAGCATAATAAGCTGCAAGTATATTACCAAAATTACCTGTAGGAACTACAACATTAATCTTCTCACCATCTGTTATCTCACCATTAGCAAGTAATTTAGCATATGCATATACATAATATACTACCTGTGGAACAAGACGTCCGATATTAATTGAATTAGCAGATGAAAACTGGAAACCTGCCTTGTCCATCTCTGCTTCTAATTCCTTATTACCAAATATAGCTTTAACACCACTCTGTGCCTGATCGAAGTTTCCTTTGATGCCTACTACAAATGTATTATTACCTTTCTGTGTAACCATCTGTTTCTCCTGAATAGGGCTAACTCCTCCCTTCGGATAGAATACAACAATCCTTGTACCAGGTACATCTGCAAAACCTGCTAATGCTGCTTTTCCTGTATCTCCTGAAGTAGCTGTAAGAATAACTATTTCATTCTTAACATTGTTCTTCTTAGCTGATGTAGTTAAAAGATGTGGTAATATTGATAAAGCCATATCCTTAAATGCAATTGTAGCACCATGGAATAACTCTAAATAATATGCGCCCTCTGCTTTAACCAAAGGAGCTATCTCTTCTGTATCAAACTTAGAATCATATGCCTTATCTATACAGTTCTTTAATTCTTCCTCAGTAAAGTCTGTTAAAAACTCTTTCATTACTGCGTATGCTGTTTCTTTATATGACATCTTTGATAATTCTTCTAATGAAACATTTAATTTAGGTAACTGTGTAGGAACAAATAATCCTCCGTCACTTGCAAGACCTTTTAATATCGCCTGCGAAGCTGTTATAGTTACATTATCACTTCTTGTACTTTTATACAATATTTCCATGGTATCCCTCTTTCTGTATAATCTTTTTCAAAGAATTATATCATATGTGCCATCAATAAACAAGTAATATTCCACTTAATATGTGTAGAAATAATGATCCCCATATACAAATAGCAATGTTAACGAAGTATTAAACCAGCTTCTTGATGATGTTTTCATTGTAAAAAACAATGCCCCCTGTGAATAATCTTCTCCATTAATTGCTCTGTCTACACAATTAATTGTTGTATCTGATGGAATAACATCATAGATTCTTTCATTTTTAACCGGCTCAAACTGATATGTTCTTCCGTTATTCTGAAATATAACTGATTTAACCGTAGATGGAAACTTCCCACTTTTAACCCTATTAAATATAACATTAGCCACCATTATTCTTCCTAGTTCATCCTGATCCCCCGCCTCGGCTTCAACTATTCTGATAAGCCAGTAGTAATCTGAATCTGAAAGTTCAATATCAATCGGTGTATTTATAACCTGTTCAGCAGTCTCTGGTTCTGTCTCTGTGACCACTACTGTCTGTTGCTCTGACTGTGTTTCTGTTACAGTTGTTTCTTCTACAGCTTCTGTCTCCTTCTCAGCTTCATTCAGATTCTCAGTTTCCGAAGCTTTTGTAGTCTCATTTTGACTCTCCTGTTCTTTTCCGAGCAGTTCTGTACTGACCGGTACAATTGATGCAGTCGGTAATTTTTCAAGCTTATTATCGCCTTTATTTACTATCTGCAAAATACAATTATAATCTAAAAGCTCTTTACTATTTTCATCATTACCAGTATTTCCGTAGCTAAATAATAAATTTTGTACCATTGCATTAGCATCTGTATCATCATCTTCAGTATCTGACTCGGATAACGTTGATACTTTACTTTCAGCATTTCCCATAGTCTTATTTTTTCCTGAACCATCAAAGTCCTTTGCAGTAAGACATATAACAGACACAAGCATTATGCCTGATACTATTACCATACATGTTCTGTATGTTTTCTTCTGTATGCTTTTGATAAATCCAACAAATTTCTGAAATAATGAGCAAATATTAAGCATTGTTACGCCTCTTTTCTCTTTTTTTTGCGATATGCGTCGCTAAAACATAGGTGTCATTATATTTTTGACTTACAAAACTGTCAATACAAATCTGGCACTTTTGGGACAATTACTGATTTTATTTTGGCATTTTTTGTAAACATTAGTTATTTATGCACAAATTTCTTGAATATACTATACTATTTTTATTAATATTTCATAGTTATATTTTGTCCCACCATATTAATATTTATTAACTATTTTTTACGAATTATTACAAAAATATTTTGCATTTAATATTATGTAAACTATCATTATAATTTATACACTATTTTATATTTTGCCTTTCATAGCATATATGATATAATATTATTAAATATCTTCATACGTAAATGTCTATAGAATCGAGATAGCTTGTTTCTGCATGAAAACAAATAGTTTTTATTACTGTTATGAAATAACCTAAGCGAATTTCTCAATGTCTCTTTATGACATATCGTTTAGAAAAGAGGATTAGTATGAACCTTAAAAAAGGCGTATATATTGCCACTAAGAAAGACGGGACAATTTATTACCGTTCATCCCTTACATATCAAAATAAACACATAAGTCTTGGCAGTTTTCCTACGGAGGATGAAGCACATTTATGTTATCTTGAAGCCTTAAATTTGCTTAATTCGACTTTATCTATTTCTGACTACATTAATATAGAAGAAACTCATACAATTTCTTTCGAAAAATGGGTTTGCCTGGTGAATTTTCGCGATAATAAGATTTATTTTAAGACACCAATATATCTTATGAGCAAATACTTCATCTATTATTATGACTCAAATACAGAATATAAGTTTGATGTAGATGATTTATTCTATTATTCGACACACAAGATAATGAAACGTAATGGTCATCTGTTTGTCGCTGATTTCGGTATGCAGGTCAATATTTTATCCAGATATGGTATCAAGAATTATGCAGTTGCCGGCAAGGATTATATCTTTCTTAATGACGACCCTACCGACTTCCGTTATAAAAATATTAAGATAATTAACAGATATAACGGTGTTACAATGACTGTAAAAGATGGTATGCCTTTATATATTGCAAAGGTACATATTAATGGTGATTACATTATTGGTAAATATAAGACCGAACACGAAGCGGCTATCGCATATAACAAGGTATGCCATCTTCTTAAAGATGCCGGAATAATCAATACATATCAGACCAATTACATTGAGGCACTCTCACCTATACAATATGCTTCCATTCATTCAACTATTAAAATTTCAAAAAAAATAAGAGCATTGTTGAATTGATATTTACCGATACTGGTTAATTACAGATTAAATACTGTAAATATCCACTAAATATCATACAATGCTCTTATTTTTACACAATTCGTATATTCCTATGCAATTATAATCAATGACTATATTATCTGTTGTTTATATAATTAATTAAGCCCTCTGCTTTTATAATCTTCTGCATAAATTCAGGGAATGCCTGTCCCTGATATTCTTCATTCTTAGTCTTATCGATTATCTTACCGCTATCGAAATCTATCTCAACTTCGTCGCCTTCATCGATACCTTTAGCTGCTTCAGGACATTCAATAATAGGAAGTCCGATATTAATTGCATTTCTATAGAATATTCTCGCGAATGTTTCAGCAATTACACAACTTACTCCTGATGCCTTGATTGCTATAGGTGCATGTTCTCTTGAAGAACCGCAACCGAAGTTCTTGTTAGCTACAATGATATCGCCTTTATTTACTTTTTTAGCGAAATCAACATCTATATCTTCCATACAGTGTTTTGCAAGTTCTGCTGGATCAGGAACATTCAGATATCTTGCAGGAATAATTACGTCTGTATCGACATTGTCACCAAATTTATGTACTTTACCAATTGCTTTCATATAAATACCTTGCCTTTCTCTCTATAATCCTAATTCTTCAGGTCCGGAAATCTTACCTGTTATGGCACTTGCTGCTGCTACTGCAGGACTTGCAAGATATACTTCTGATTCAGGATCTCCCATACGTCCAACAAAATTTCTGTTAGTTGTGGCAACTGCTCTTTCTCCCTTAGCAAGAATTCCCATATGACCACCAAGACATGGTCCACAAGTTGGTGTACTTACTGCTGCTCCTGCCTTAATAAATATGGTAAGTAATCCCTCTTCCAAAGCCTGAAGATATATAGCCTGTGTTGCTGGAATTATAATAGTTCTTACTCCTTTAGCGACTTTTCTGCCTTTCATAACTTCTGCAGCAACTCTTAAGTCCTCAATTCGTCCGTTTGTACAAGAACCGATTACAACCTGGTCAATTTTTACATCAGGTTCTGCCTTAATCTCATCAATTGTCTTTGTATTCTCTGGTAAATGAGGATATGCAACTGTTGACTTAAGTGTGCTTAAATCAATTGTATACTCTTCATCATATTCGGCATCAGCATCAGCCTCAAATACTCTATATTCCTTTTTAGAATGTTCTTTCATATATTCAATTGCAAGTTCATCTACAGGGAAGATACCATTCTTTCCGCCTGCTTCAATTGCCATATTAGTCATTGCGAATCTATCGTCCATTGATAAATATTTAATACCATCGCCAACAAATTCCATTGATTTATATAATGCACCGTCTACACCAATTAAACCGATAATATGAAGAATTACATCTTTACCACTAACCCATTTAGATGGTTTACCAACTAAGTTAAACTTAATTGCAGATGGAACTTTAAACCATGCTTTACCTGTAGCCATACCTGCTGCCATATCTGTACTACCTACACCTGTAGAGAATGCACCTAATGCACCATATGTACAAGTATGTGAATCTGCACCGATAACAACATCACCTGCTACTACAAGACCTTTTTCAGGTAATAATGCATGCTCTATACCAACTTCTCCTGTCTCAAAGAAATTAGTTATATCATTAGCGCAAGCAAATTCCTTAGCACATTTACATAATTCTGCTGACTTTATATCCTTATTAGGGGTAAAATGGTCTAGAACAATTGCAATCTTGTCTTTATCAAATACACCATCAACTTTCATTTTCTTCATTTCACCAATGGCAACCGGAGATGTAACATCATTTCCTAATACCAAATCGAGATTAGCCTCTATTAACTGACCTGCTGTAACGCTTTCAAGTCCTGCATGAGCTGCTAAAATCTTCTGTGTCATTGTCATTCCCATGATAACATTCCTCCTAAAAAATTTCTCTGAATAAAATCTTATCATTTTTTTCGACATAATGCAATTACTAATTATTCATTCATATTATTTATTTATGCATTTTATTGCTAATCCATAAGCTTTGGTTTAGTAAGGTCTGTAATATCATATTCTAAGTTAATTATATTATCATATACATTATTACTTTCTACATTCTTATTTTCTACATCTCCAGCATCTGTATAGCTTTTTCTGAAATTATCATATACCAGACAAATAGTGAGTTTATTATCGATGACTTTATAACCCATATATCTAACCATAAATCTATCTGATATGGCAATGTTCTTAAGATAATAAATCTCTGATATCACTTTATCATTGTCATACAGATAAAAGATACCATATTTTAAATCAGAGCTACCACTTATATTATTGCCTGCATTATCATCTTTGAATTGTTCACTATTGCTAACTAAATCTTTACTCATATAACTATCGTTAACTTCATCATAACTTTCCGTATCAGTTTCTGCTATTTCTGCATCTTCATATACACTGCCACTATATTCATTATTTTCTATACCAGAAGCCGTCGAATCTGTATATTGGTTATCCTGCCATTTACTATTTTCCTTATTAATTTCTGCTTTACCTGTATCAAGCAGCTTTCCTGAATTTGTACCAAGTGCAAATGTTATGCATAACATTGCCACTGCTATGGAAGCAGCTAAGCCGGATATCTTTAACATTCTCATTCTATGGTTTCTTATTTTATCTCTATATGAATTAACATCTATATTTAGATTTTGTTGTATATTTATATTTTGTCCGGCTTTTATCTTCTGCATCATATTTTCAGGTAATAATGACTCTGGAATTTCATCATCCGGTAATTTCTCTCTGATTCTTTTCACTATCTCGTCAGGATTCTCTTTATTCATTATAGAAACCTCCATTTCGCAATATGTTAAAACTGAACTTTCATCTTCCTTTGCATTTTAGCTAAGGCTCTGCTAAGCTTCGACCTTGCCGTTGCCGGCTTTATTTGAAGAATTTCGCCTATTTCATTACTGTTATAGCCGCAAAATACCGATAAGGATACTATCTCTCTTTCTTCTAGTGATAATATATCTAATGCCAGCTCTAAATCGTGTTTTAATTCTAAGTCACACTGACTTTCATACAATTCAATATTCTGATCTTCATCATCAAGTGAAATCGTTTTCTTCAAATACTGTTTTCGCCTTCTTTTACATTTGTTAGATAATATCTTAAATGTCCATGCACCGAATAAACTATTCTGTCTAAGACTTTTTATACCCGAATACATTTCTAAAACCGTTTCACTCACTACATCTTCTGCATCATAAGCATCTCCAAGCATATAATATGCATATTTATACATATCTTTATATACCGATGCATATAACTTTGAAAAAGCATCATCTTCTCCTAGCTTTGCCAAAGCTACTAGTTCTTCATCAATTGTCAAATATTACACGTCCTTTCCTATCTTCGGACTAATTAAATATAAGATTATCTCCATATGATAAATCACTTAAATTAATTGCCTGAACTCCCTTATCCATAGTAATTATATATAAATAATTCCCTATATATAGTCCTCTATAATCACAATACATTTTCTCATAATCAAATTCTGTAAATTTTAAATTATTAAACTTATTATAATCATACTTTAGTAATTCTGTAAATGAATTATTATCATATCTGTATAAAACATAATATTGACTGTAACCTATAAATTTCTCATAGTTACTGCTTTTATCACTATTATATGATGTACTATTACTCTCTGTACTGGTACTTTCTTCAATTCTATTATTGTTATCTTTACTCATCTCTAAACCAATGAGATTCTTATTCTCATCAACTAAAATTTCTTTATAATTATTAAGTGCTTCGTATGCTTCTGTGTCTTCTTCTACATATTTTGCAATTTCTTTTGTATTATTAAGGTCTGATATATCAAACATTGATAACTTAACACCATTTGTAATGCCACTTTCATTTGCTTCCATACCTATTCCAAGTAATAAGTTATCATTCCACATATGAAGATATGATGAAAAGCCTGTTACTTTTAACTCACTTAATATCTTAGGATTATCAGGCTTCGAGAAATCTACTACAAATAATGGGTCTGTATTTCTAAATGTTACAAAATATCCTTTATCTTTCATAAATCTCGCTGAATAAATTCTCTCGTCTTCAGCAAGTCCCTCTATTCTTCCATATACATTTAATTTATCATCTAATACATATACGTTATTTCTATATTTATCCTGAAACTCTTCAATATCAGATGGTTCATATATCATATTATATTCATACTCAGTCGTAACAACTCTGAGATAACCATCATACTCATCTGCCGAAAACTGATTATTAACTGTACCATCTATATTTCCCTTTGCATAAGGCTCAACATTACCATCACCATATTTAAACTTTATTACATCTGTTAATTCCTTATAAGTACTAGTTCTGCTTTCATCATCATTCTTACTTACCCTGTTAAATAAATATATAAATTGTTCACTTACATATACATCATCAATACTTCCAATTATAGTGCAATTATCAGTAACATTCAAATCATTATTAATGTCTAATGCAATAACCGTACAGGTCGATGGCTCACCACTCTGTTCATTATCAGGGCAATATATATTATCTGTTGATACTTCTTTACCATTTATCTTAGTTATGACTTTACCTGCAAGTTCTTCATATGAGATATCTTCAATTTTCTCTTTATTCTCTTCATTATCCCCATATTCTTCCATATATCCATATAAAACATCATAAAAACTCTTCTGAGTCATTACATATAAATGATTACCAACCATTCTTGACTGTACATATTCATTGTCAACAGTTATTTTATTAATAAATACTGGCTTATCTCTTTCAGAAATATCATATAAAACAATTATCGTGTCTCTGCAGTTATCAAAATATGCACAATCATTAACTATAAAATTTTCATATCCGTTAATATATGGAGAGTTCATTCTTTCTGTATTCATTAAGCATACTAATTTATCACCATATACATATATTTTTCCATTATATGTATACGTATTTTCTTCTAAGTTATCTAATATATCGATTATACCGACTTCATTCAATTTATCATTATCAGCCTCTATTATTCTTATATTTTTCTTATTATCTGAATATATATAGATATATTTACCATCAGTTATAGTTATATCTCCCTCTGTAACACCATTAGTCTGGTCATTATTCTTATAATAATCCGTATCAGTCCCGGTAGCAATACCTGTACTATCTGATTTAGAATCAGTTTTCTCTACATAAGCTTCTTCAAGACTATTAATTTCTTTTTCAAATGCCAATGCATTATTTTTAACATATTCCTTTACATACCTGCCCAACTCTTCTTTACCATCTATAGACTGGATAATCTTATCATCTACAGGATTAACTCCCTGTTCCCTGCCCTGTATATTCTTATCTTCTTCATTACCATTTCCAGGAGTATTATTAAATAATGTCTTTGATACAACAATAACCGAAAGCGTCATCATAACTACTGCCATTATAATACTAATTATCTTTTTACTTTTTTTCATAACTATCATTCCTTTCGCCTGACATATAAATTTTATCTTATATCTATATGTGTAATATTAAGACGAAATTGTTGCATAAATTTTTAAAAAAATTTAAATTATAGAGTTATTGATTTATATAGCAAATATTTTAAAGTTGTCTAGAATAAAGAATGTCGCTTGTGACATTCTCCGCCTGCAGCGGGTTGCTATAGCAACATTTTCTGCTCCGCCGCAGTGCGATCCTCGCGGAGCGTTTTTTGCTTACCAGAACAATTTCAACGAATCAACGAAATTTCCTGGTAAGCAAAAAAGACAGGCAGATTATTCTGTCTATCTTTTTGCAAAAAAATAAGCGCGAGACGGGACTCGAACCCGCGACCCCGACCTTGGCAAGGTCGTGCTCCACCAACTGAGCCACTCGCGCAATGTGTATGTGCTGTTAAGCACATTTGGTATTTTACTATACCTAAATATATTTGTCAACATTTTTTTTATTTTTCTATAATTTTTCATGAAATTATCTATAATAAAATGTAAATACAATTAATAAAGTGAAAAGTATATTTTCACTTTATTAAAGATATATTTTCTCTATACAATTCGCCCATCTGTATTCTTATTAATTAGTGAAATTATATATTCATTATTCCCATATTCACGTCTGTTTAATTCATTTAACTCCTTAAATTTTATATCTATCCACAGTTCTTCCGAACCCAGAACGATATTTCCAAGCATTATTCCTATATTTATATACTTGTATCTCTCAATATTTCCAATCATATGTTTCTTAACAAAAATATGAATGCGATTATTGTATACAACAAACCTCCATGGCTGCGCATTATAACTTGATGGAGCAATCCTAGCAATTTCTATTAATCTTTTTACTTCATCATTAGGCTCTTCTTTTTTTATACAGATTTTATCCAGCTTAAATCTGTTGATTTCTTCAACCTCACGATACATAGAAGTATTTGGATATCCCATTGCTAATGAAATTACTAAAACTTTCCCTTCTGAATTAACAGGTTTAAAAAATACAGATTTTGCCTGATAACAACTCGCTATTCCTATCGCACTTAAATATACCGATAGTTGCTGTAATACAAAGCCGGCATTAATCATTCCCTGCTTTGTATCTGATGCATAAACTCCGATATAATATGGTGCATAGAATGATTTCTTACAATAATCAGAAATTACGAAACTTATTTTCTCATTTTTATCGAATAATTCCGTATCTCTTAATCTGCCTTCTATTCTTTCTAATAAATCCTTCTCAATCTCTTTATCCATAAAATTTCTGACAGATTTTCTTCTGTATAGTGCATCAATAATTTTCAAATCAGTACCTCCCGATAACCATTACCGCTGGTCACTTCTATTTCATCAACTTTTCAAATTCATCTAATAGCTGTTCAAACATCTTCATTGCTAACACAACAGGCTCCTTCTTACTCATATCAATTCCTGAATATTTAAGAACTTCTATAGGATAGTCACTACAACCTGCTTTTAAAAATTTCTTATAATCCTCGACCGCTTTCTCACCCTCATCTAATATCTTCTTAGATAAGGCAACTGCTGCCGAAAAACCTGTGGCATACTGATATACATAAAATGATGAATAGAAATGCGGTATTCTTGCCCATTCCATTTCTATCTCCTTGTCTAATATTATATCATCTCCAAAGTACTTTTTATTAAGTTCATAATATTTTTCACACATTATATCACAATTAATAGCTTCACCTCTGTCGACCATTCCATGGACAATATTTTCAAATTCAGCAAACATAGTCTGTCTGAACAATGTAGTTCTAAACTGCTCTAAGAAATGATTAATCAGATAGGCTTTCTCTTTCTTATCTTCCGCCTTATTAATTAAGTGGTTAATAAGTAGTGATTCGTTACATGTAGATGCCACTTCTGCTACAAATATTTTGTAAGCCGCATTTGAATAGCTCTGGTTAGTATTTGAATAATATGAATGCAATGCATGCCCCATCTCATGTGCTATTGTAAATACATTGTTTAAATTCGGCTGAAAATTGAGAAGTACATATGGGTGAGTTCCATAGACGCTCCATGAATATGCTCCACTTCTCTTGCCCTCATTTTCATATACATCAATCCAGCCATTATTAAAACCTTCTTTAAGCAGACTAATATATTCCTCTCCCATAGGCTTAAGTCCTTCTAATACCATTTCTTTTGCATTCTGATAGGAAATATTTTTATTATATGCATCAACAAGCGGCGTATATACATCATATAAATGCAATTCATCTACATTCATAATCTTCTTTCTAAGACTTATATATCTGTGAAGAAGTCCAAGATTATCACTAACTGTTTCTACCAGATTATCATAAACGCTTTCCGGAATATTGCCATCTCCAAGAAACATTGCCCTGCTTGATGGATATTTTCTTACTGTTGCATAGAATTTATCCTTCTTAAGACTGTTTATATAGATTGCTGCAAGGGTATTTCTGTAATCATCATAAGATTTATATAAACCCTTAAATGCTGCTTCTCTTACATTTCTGTCACTGCTCTCCATAAAAAGATTAAGTTTGGCGTGAGTTAATTGTACATCTGTGCCATTTTCATCCTTGATAACTGGAAATTTGATATCTACATTATTAAATACGCTGAATATGTCATTTGCTCCTGACGAAAAGCTCTGAGTCAGTGCTAATATTTCTTCTGCATCTCTACTTAAAATATGACTTTTCTGTCTGAATAAATCATCAAAATAGTGTTTATAACTATCCATTTTATTCTCTGTCAGATATGCATTTATCAAATCCTCTGACTGTGCTAATAACTCAGGTTCTACAAATGATGATGCTGCATAGAATTTAGTCAGCAAAGCAACCGATTCATCCGAAAATGATTGATATCTGCCATTACCAAGATTCTCATGATATTTCTGGTTAGCATAGAAATATATCTTTTCCACTAAAAATTCTATCTCATTTATTAACTCAATTGTATGCTTGAAATTATCCTTATTCTCACAAATTTTCCCCTGCATCTTAGTAAGCCCCGGTAATAACTTTTCTACCTTTTCTATGTCCTCTCTCCATAAGTTTTCGTCACTATATACATCTTCCATTCTCCATTTAAACTCATTACTGATTTCTTCTCTTTTCATCACTTTATTATCCATTTTCTTCTCCGTTTCCAAAATTTATTTCATATTTTTATAATGCAAAATCTCCGTTTTCAAAGACGGCAACTTCCTGTCCGTCCTCGGTGGTACCCACAATGCGCAGGTCGGAGGTTCCCACCATGAAGTCGATGTGGATGACCGATT